>Ga0207773_100018_pt1 | contig 189146 bp, 142 predicted proteins | sample TtaePargueraPR_2_FD_187281 | JGI IMG/M metagenome (GOLD analysis project Ga0207773, IMG submission 187281) | Aerobic enrichment media microbial communities from Bioluminiscent Bay, La Parguera, Puerto Rico - Tt and M1 (3) (SPAdes) | ecosystem: Environmental > Aquatic > Marine > Unclassified ... | reverse complement strand
CCCACGTATATCAGAGTGATCCACCGTCGCGAACAGCCTTTCGTGCCCTGACCCGAAGCCGCTGACAGAGAGGAGCAACGAAAAATGCAGTGCCAATAGTTGACAGGTCAATCCATATCAGGAGCCAGCTTGCAGTCCTGTAGGATGGGCACGCTGCGCTTTTCCCATCCTACAAGAGGCGTCGGTGGATACAAGATCAGGTGGCATCGTGGAAGATAATTCCGGCGGTGAGCCGCCGGCCGCTGTGCAGGCGGCTGACGCCGTGGCGCATCTTGACCCGGTAATAGCCGCGGCTGCCCTGCTGCGGGCGCTGGTGCACGGCGAAGATCACCGCGCTGCCCTTGCGCAGCGGCACCACCTGGGCGCGGGACTGCATGCGCGGGCGCTGTTCCGTGAGCACGAATTCGCCGCCGCTGAAATCCGCTCCGGGTTCGGAGAGCAGGAGGGCGGCCTGCAGCGGGAACACCTGTTCGCCGTATAAATCCTGGTGCAGGCAGTTGAAATCGCCCTCGCCGTACCGCAGCAGCAGCGGTGTGGGGCGGGTCTGGCCGGCGTGGTGGCAGTGTGCCAGGTAGTCGCGGTGTTCCTCGGGGTAGCGGCTGTCGATGTTTAGGCATTGGTTCCAGCGGTTGGCGACGGCGGCCAGGGGCTGGTAGAGGGCGCTGCGCAGTTCGGCGACCAGCGGGGGCAGGGGGTAGGAAAAGTATTTGTACTCGCCACGGCCGAAGTTGTGGTTGGCCATGACCACGCGGCTGCGGAAGTGTTCGTCCCGAGGGTAGAGGGCCGCCAGGCTGTCGCATTCCGCGGCGGTGAGCAGTCGGTCGAGCAGGGCCCAGCCGTCGCTGTCCAGACCGGCGGCGACCCGCGGCCAGTCGATCCGGGCGAGGCGTTGTTGCAGGGGAATTTTTTCCATCGGGCGGTTTCCGGGCTGTTTGCGGCCGCAAACAGTAGGATAGCCAGGGGGGGTGTTGCCGGTCGTTTTCGGAAGTGGTGTTCGAGGGGCAGTGCCAGGCTGGGAGCGCCGAGCTCCAGCTCGGCTTGCGGGCCGCAGGCCTGCTCACTGCCCACTATAGGGGTAGGAGCGGCCGTTGGCCGCGATCGCGGGCCTATGGCCCGCAAGCCGAGCTGGAGCTCGGCGTTCCCAGGGGGAAGCGTTTCGAGTCTTGAGTCCCGAAAATTACATCACCCGCATGCCGGGCTGGGCGCCGGCGTGGGGTTCGAGGAGCCACAGGTCCTTGCCGCCGGGGCCGGCGGCGAGGACCATGCCCTCGCTGATGCCGAAACGCATTTTGCGCGGTGCCAGGTTGGCGACCATCACCGTGAGCTTGCCCTGCAGGTCTTCCGGTTTGTAGGCGCTCTTGATTCCGGAGAAGACCTGGCGGGTCTCGCCGCCCAGGTCCAGGGTGAGCTTGAGCAGCTTGCCGGCGCCCTCGACGTGTTCCGCCTTGGCGATGAGCGCGATGCGCAGGTCCACCTTGGCGAAGTCGTCGAACTGGATTTCCTCCGCAATCGGATCTTCCGCCAGGGGGCCTGCTTGTGTTTCGCCGGCGGCGCCTGGTTGGCTCTCCGCCTGCAGCTGCGCCAGGGATTCCTTGGCCGCTTCCATCACCGCGTCCACCTGGGTTTTTTCCACCCGCTGCAGCAGCGGAGTGAATTTTTCGATCCTGTGCCCGGCCAGCGGTGTGGTCGCTGCCGCCCAGTCCAGAGTCGTATTTAAAAACTGCGCCGCTTTTTGCGCGGTTTCCGGCAGCACCGGCGCCAGCCAGGTGATCAGGGCGCGGAACATGTTCACGCCCTGGGAGCAAATGGCCAGCACTTCCGCTTCTTTGCCTTCCTCCTTGGCCAGGGACCAGGGCGCCTTGTCGGCGATCCAGGCGTTGGCGACGTCGGCCAGACCCATGATTTCGCGCATGGCGCGGGCGTACTCGCGGTTTTCGTAAAAGTCGGCGATGCGCGGCGCCGCCTCGACGAACTGGCTCCAGAGTTTTTCATCGGCGAGTTCACGGGCCAGTTCGCCGCCGGACTTGCTGACGAACTTGGCGGTGCGCGAGGCGATATTCACCACCTTGCCCACCAGGTCCGAATTGACCCTGGCGATAAAGTCGTCCAGGTTCAGGTCCAGGTCGTCGACGCCGCCGGTGAGCTTGGCGGCGAAGTAGTAGCGCAGGTACTCGGGATTGAGGTGGTCGAGATAGTTGCGCGCATTGATAAAGGTGCCGCGGGATTTGGACATCTTCTTGCCGTTGACGGTGAGGAAACCGTGCACGCACACCTTGGTGGGGGTGCGGAAGTCGGCGGAGTCCAGCATCGCCGGCCAGAAGAGGGCGTGGAAGTTGACGATGTCCTTGCCGATAAAGTGATACACCTCGGCGTCGCTGTCTTTTTTCCAGTAGTCCTGCCAGTCGAGGTCGTGCTTGTCGCAGTAGTTTTTCAGGCTGGCCATATAGCCGATGGGCGCGTCCAGCCAGACGTAGAAGAATTTGCCCGGCGCGTCGGGGATCTCGAAGCCGAAGTAGGGCGCATCGCGGGAGATATCCCACTCCTGCAGGCCTTCCTCCAGCCATTCCGACAGTTTGTTGGCCACCTCGCCCTGCAGGGTGCCGGAGCGGGTCCAGTCGCGCAGGAATTGGGTGAAGGCGGGCAGGGTGAAGAAGAAGTGTTCGGACTCCTTTTCCACCGGCGCAACGCCGGAGATGGCGGACACCGGATCGATCAGTTCGGTGGGGCTGTAGGTGGCTCCGCAGGCCTCGCAGTTGTCGCCGTACTGGTCCGGGGTGCTGCAGCGCGGGCAGGTGCCCTTGATATAGCGGTCGGCCAGGAACAGCTGTTTTTCCGGATCGAAGGCCTGGGTGATGGTACGCGAGGCGATATGGCCGTTCTCGGACAGGCGCCGGTAGATCATCGCCGACAGTTCGCGGTTCTCCTCCGAGTGGGTGGAATGGTAGTTGTCCACGCCGATCAGGAAGTCGGCGAAGTCGCGCTGGTGTTCCGCCTGCATATTGGCGATATGCTGCTCCGGGGTCAGGCCCAGTTGCTCGGCCTTGAGCATGATGGCGGTGCCGTGGGCGTCGTCGGCGCACATGTACAGGCAGTGGTGGCCGCGCGCGCGCTGGAAGCGCGCCCAGATGTCGGTCTGGATATATTCGAGCACATGGCCCAGGTGCAGGGCGCCATTGGCGTAGGGGAGTGCGCTGGTTACGAGGATTTTTCTCGGGGTGGGGCGCGATTGCGGCATGGGGGATTCCGTGTGCTTTTAGGTCGATGAAAGGGCGGGAAATATAGCAGAAACTCGCGAGGTTGAGGACCGGCCTCCCCTCTCCCGCTTGCGGGGGAGGGGCTGGGGGAGGGGGCGTGCGGTTGGGCTGGGTGCCTCGGCCACCCCCTCTCCCCCGGCCCCTCTCCCCGCGGGGAGAGGGGAGCTTAGTCGGCTGGCTTTGGTGCAGTCGATCCGACACAATGCCGCCCAACATGCATTCGCCGAGAGGGACGAAAAGTGAACGATCACCACCACGATCACGAGAACGAAGATCTGCCGGAAGAGGTGCAGGGAGAGCTGGAGCGCCTGGCGGAGTGCCTGGGGCAGCTGCACGATCCGGCCACCGGCCTGCCGCTGGACGAGCTGGATGCGGAGATAGAAGTCGGTTTCGACGAGGGCGCCGTGTTGGTCGGCATTACCCTCGGCTACCACTGCGCCAGCCAGGAGGAGGGCTGGCGCCAGCGGGTGCGCGAGGCCTGCCTGCCCACCCTGAAGGGCGGACCCCTGGGCGACGCTCAGCTGCAGTTCGAGCTGTTCGGCGAGATTCCGGCAACTCCGGCCAGCGATGTACCGGAGCCGCTGCAGGGCGTGAAGAATATCGTTGCGGTGGCCTCCGGCAAGGGCGGCGTGGGCAAGTCCACCACCGCGGTGAACCTGGCCCTGGCGCTGGCCGCCGAGGGCGCCAGGGTCGGCCTGCTGGACGCGGACATCTACGGGCCCAGCCTGCCCACCATGCTGGGCACCGAGGGCGCGCGCCCGCAGGTGCAGGAACAGAAGTTCTTCCTGCCGGTGGAGGTGCGGGGGCTTGCCACCATGTCCCTGGGCTATCTGATGACCGAGGACACCCCGGCGGTGTGGCGGGGTCCAATGGCCAGCGGCGCCCTGAACCAGATACTGACCCAGACGCTCTGGGGCGAGCTGGACTACCTGATCGTGGACATGCCCCCGGGGACCGGCGATATCCAGTTGACCCTGGCGCAGAAAGCCACCCTCGCCGGTGCGGTGATAGTGACCACGCCCCAGGACCTGGCGTTGAAGGATGCGATCAAGGGGGTGGAGATGTTCCGCAAGGTGTCGGTGCCGGTGCTGGGTATCGTCGAGAACATGTCCCTGCACACCTGCTCCCGGTGCGGCCACAGCGAGCCGATCTTCGGTAGCGGCGGCGGCGAGCGCATCGCCGCCGACTACGGTACGCGGCTCCTGGGGCAGCTGCCTCTGGCGATGGCGATCCGCGAGGATGCCGACGGCGGCCTGCCCAGTGTGGCGGCGGATCCGGACGGGGAGATCGCCGGCTTTTACCGCGAGATAGCCCGACGCGCTGCGGCACAGGTCTGGCTCAATGCCGGTGAGACGCCGGCGCCGGAAATCGAAATCGACTAGGGGGATGCGAACTGGGTCACACTTGGGACAAATTTCCTACTTATTCTTTTGTTATTAGAATTTTGTTCCAATTATATTGTGACAAAAGAAATTTGCGCCATCCGGAATGGGGTTCTATCCCGGCGCAGTAGTCGTTTGCACGGAAAGCCGAATGTCCCCCAATTTCCAGATTCGCTATCTCTCCGTCGGGCGTATCGTCCGGCTTCACCTGATCGGCCGGGTGGGGCTGGCCGGGCTGCAGCAGGCCGCCGGGCAGTTGGCTGAGAAGTACCGCCACCTGAATCCGCTGCGGTTGCTCGTCGATATGCGCTATGTCGAATCCACCCTGACTTCCGCCGAGCAAAACCAGCTCGCCGAGTTCATACGGCGGCACCCGGTGCTGGGGCGCGCGCGCATCGCGGTGCTCTATCACACCGGATACAGCCCGGCGGCGCTGATCGCGAGCCGCATTGCCCGGCGCGTGGGCAACACGCGGCAGTTCCTGGTGGAGTCGGAGGCCCTGGCCTGGCTGCGGAGCCGGAAAATCACTTCCGCGGAGTAACCGCTCACCCACAACCAGAGAAGTGGTCGCTAAGCGTCCTGCGCCTGGCGGCGGCGCTCTTCCTGCTTCTGGCGCCGTCGGGCCGCGGTGGTCTCCCGCGCTGCCTGGCCGATGTGTGCCTCGCCGCGTTGCCTGGCCAACTGGATCTGCTTCTCGCGCTCGCGGAAGCGCGCCCGGTCGGCCTCGGCGACCTTGTCGAAGCAGTGTGGGCAACTGACGCCCTGTTCGAACTGGGGTGACTGTTTTTCCTCCTGGGTCACCGGCATGCGGCAGGCGTTGCACTGGTCGTAGTTGCCGCGCTGCAGGTCGTGGTCCACGGTCACCCGGTCGTCGAAGACGAAGCACTCGCCCTGCCACAGGGTCTCCTCCTTCGGCACCTCCTCCAGGTATTTGAGGATGCCGCCCTGCAGGTGGTAGACCTCCTCAAAGCCCTGTTCCTTCAGGTAGGCGGTGGATTTTTCGCAGCGGATACCGCCGGTGCAGAACATGGCCACCTTTTTGTGTTTGGCCGGGTCCAGGTGGTCGCGCACGTACCGGGGGAACTCGCGGAAACTGCCGGTGTTGGGATTGACCGCGTTCTGGAAGGTGCCCACCTGGTACTCGTAGTCGTTGCGGGTGTCGATCAGCAGCACTTCCGGGTCGGAGATCAGCGCGTTCCAGTCAGAGGGGCTGACATAGGTGCCCACCGAGCGACGCGGGTCTATGCCCTCCACGCCCATGGTGACTATCTCGCGCTTCAGCTTCACCTTGCTGCGCAGGAAGGGGGACTCGCCGGTGTAGGATTCCTTGTAGTCCAGTTCCGCCAGGCGCGGGTCCGATCTCAGGTGGGCGAGGAGTGCGTCCATGCCCTCGCGGGAGCCGGCCACGGTGCCGTTGATGCCCTCGCGGGCCAGCAGCAGGGTGCCGCGCACGCGGTGTTCCAGCATGGTATTGAGCAGGGGGGCGCGCAGGGATTCGAAGTCGTCCAGGGTGACGAACTTGTAGAGCGCGCAGACGACGATCTGGTTCATGGTGTTTCCTTAATTGCGGGCCGGAGCGTAAATCCGGGGCAGTGGGACCGGTATCGAATGGCACTAAGTTAAGGCCTTGGGCGGGCCTGCTACCGGGGGTTCTTTGCGGGACACGCCGTGAATACGTCCCTGTAGGCTTGTCCGCGAGGTCCCTCTCGCAGACAGTCCCGCAAAGAACCCCCGGCATCAGGCCCTTCGCATCGGCCTTATCGCTTAACTTAGTGGCATTCGGGTCGGTATCCACTTCGGGTACCGGTCAAAAATCGCCGCGCATTTTATCGCAGCCGGCGGCGGTTGTCGTACATTTATCAGGCAGTTCTGCCAATGGAAATCTGTTGACCGGCAGACCACAAGTTGTCACAGTCTGGCCACACTTACAGGGCCACAGCGAGGCTATTCCCATGGATGAAGAGTTTGCACCCAGAGAATCGGAGTTGAGTCAAAGCTATCGCGAGGGCGATCTGACCGTCCATATCGATATCTATGAGGACGGCGAGGGTGGCTGGCTGCTGGAGATCATCGACGAAAACAACAACTCCACCGTGTGGGAGGATGCGTTCGATACCGAAAAGGAAGCGCTGGACGAGGCCCTGGATGCGCTTCAGGAAGAGGGTATCGAGGCCTTCGTCGGCCCTGTGCAGGAGGAGGCCGACGAAAGCTGGTAGCCGCCGCCGATCCGGCCCCGGCAGACTCGGCAGCCAGGGCCCAGACAGGCGCTCAGCTAGCGGCACCGGCGCAAATGGCCGGCCGTTCCCTTGAGGCTACCACCGGTTTCCCGGTGAGCTGCTATGGTTATCTGTAGAAGGGAATCGCGACAGTGTGACAGCACACAACCCAATCACAGCACCGTCGCGAGGCAACCACGGACTGATTGTCTCCGGCGGTGCGACCTGGGCGGTGACCTTCTCCATGAAAGCGCTCTGTCTTCCCCTGCTGCTGCTGTTGGGGCCGGCCTGGAATCCGGGCGCGGCGGCGGAAACCGTCCAGCTCTCGGGCCAGCGGGTCCTGGAAACCGGCCTGAAGGAAGCCAGGTTGATCTCCGAGTTGCGCGGCTATGCGATCGTGGCCGGGCGCAGCTGCGTGGATTGCGATGAGAACACCGCAATCTATATCCACAAGATCGCCAGGCCTGGGAACGGCGTGAATGGCGAGACCGGGGAGCCGACCGGCATCGACCGTTATACGTACCCCGGTCAGTATCGCGATTACCGGAGCAAGGCGCTGGTGGAAAAGACGCGCCTGTTCTACGGCCGCTGTTACGAGGACCAGCCGTCGCTGCTGTGGTTGAGTGAATACCGGGAGAATGGCAACTGGACCAGCTCGGAGTTCCTGATCGTATTCGGCGAGGAGGGGCTGGTGCACCGCTACAACGAGCGCCTGCAACCGGGGGTTTTCCACATCGGCAACAGCGGTTGCGTGGAGCTGCCGGGGATTACCGCGGAGACCGAGCCCTGATCCCCGGTCCCAAAAAGAAAGCCCCGCTGGAGGGCGGGGCTGTAGGGCGTTGGACGGATTACTTCTTCGGGCGTACCCAGGAAATCTTCAGCTTCTTGTGGCCCCATTTGCGGGCCTTCTTGATGTCCTTTTCCATCCACACGTCGATGCGGTTCTTGAAGCGCTTGTTCATGCGGTCGCGCACTGTGTAGGTACCGGGCAGACCCTCGATCTTCACCTTGGCGCCGTTGGTCAGGCCGTGCTTTTCCAGGTCGCGGGATACGGCGATGACCTTCTCGCCCGGGCGCAGGCGGTTGTTCCAGGCCGCTACCCAGGGATCGCCGTCGGTCTGGCCGGGCACCGAGTTGTAGGCGGTGGCGTCGACGGTCAGGGATTTTTTAACGGTGGCTGATGCGTTCAGGCTCACTGCGGTCGCGAGAACCGCGATCACAAAAAGCATGGAATTGCGCAGAGTCTGTTTCATCATGTCCCGATACCTCCAGGAATCAATGGGTCACAAGCCAAAAGGCGCTTGTGGAATTTCCAAGTGTCTTTGGAAATAACTGATCAATGTTTAATCAGTGGGCGCTATATTACTGGCTGATGAACCCATATCAACTTTTTCTGCGCAGCGGATAAAAAACGTACGTTTTGGCTGGACTGGTGTTGCGATTAGAACCCTGTGGCCAATTCTTCGGGTAAATGGAAATCGGGTCCCCGCCAGTAAAAGATCCGTGAGTGAATAGCCGGAAAAATCCCCGAGGACCTGGTAATTGATTTCTGTGGTCGAGGTTTTGCTGACAACGATGTCATCCTACGATTTGGGTGAACCCCATACAGCCCGGGTTTCCCAACCCAGGATCAAAAAGTAAAAATTTCTCTTGAATTATTTGTGACCGATTATCCGGAAAGTGGTATTCCGGCCCCGGTGGCAAGCCGTTACCTCCGGAATTAGAGGGATGTGGCGCTGGCGCTGGCGGAGGGATTGACCAGCTGGCGCAACGCAAGCAGGTAGGCCCGGTCCTCCTCCAGGTCAGCAAAGCCGTGGCGGCTGTCCAGTTCCACGGCCTTCTCAAGCCAGTCGATGGCCTCTTCCAGGTTGCCCTGCCATTCGCATACCTGCCCGAGGTTGAAATAGGTGATGGCCAGGTTGTGCCACTCCCGCTGCCGCGCCAGGTCGCGGGCGGCGCCGCTGTAGAGCAGGTAGGCGGTGCGCAGGAAGTGTGCCTTCTGCACCGGGTCCTCCTCGCTGGCGGACTGCTGGTGGTAGGTGTGGGCCAGGGCCGAGCGCACCCGGGCGGCGGAGTGTTGCAGTTGGGCGCCGCTGTCCAGGTAGGCCAGCACCGACTCGAACTGGGCCCGCGCCAGCGGGTAGAGTTCCGGGCGCGCCCGCGCGCCCAGGGCGTTCAGCACTATGCCGTAGCGGTAGCGCAGGGCCTGCTGCGCTTTCGGTTGCGGTGCCAGGGCGGCGATGGCTTTCTCGTAGAGGGGCAGGGCGGCGTCGAAGTCGCCCTCCAGGGCGAGTGACTCGGCCTCGCTGACCAGCTGTTGGGGCGCGGGTGCTCTTTTTGCCGCGGGCGCTGTGTGTGCGGCGCCCGCCGTGAGGAGGGCAGTACAAAGCAGCAATCTGGTCAGGCTTGTGTACATCAGCTTTTCCCGGCGGTGGAGCTCTGCCTGTAGGAGCGGCCGGTGGCCGCGATCGATGCCGTGGTTTCCCGCGAATCCGATCGCGGCCACCAGCCGCTCCTACCGCACAATTCTGCGAGTCACGAAAAGAAGTATCACCCTTCCGCCTGCAGTTGCGCCAGCACTCCCTGCAACGGATGGCGCAGGGTCACACCTGCAAAGCGTTTCGCCTGGCAGCGGCAGGAGTAGCCGCTGGCGAGCAGGTCGCCGTTATCGCCGGACAATCTGGGCGCCCAGGACTGCTGGAAGATGGTGCGGGAGGTTTCCCTGTGGGCCGTCTCGTGGCCGTAGGTACCGGCCATGCCGCAGCAGCCCAGGCTCTCGGTATGCAGCTCCAGGCCCAGGGCGCGGAAGATATCCTGCCAGTCGCGCAGGGAGGCGGTGGCGTTGGTTTGCTCGCTGCAGTGGGGCAGCAGGCGGAAGCTGGCGGCGCGCACCCGCGGGCGCTGCTGCTCCAGGTGTTGCCGTTGGCCGGCCAGCCACTCCTGCGGCAGTTGCACCGGCGGCGCCCCGTCGCCGAGCAGTTTCCTGTACTCGGCGCGGTAGGTCAGGGTCATGGAGGGGTCAACGCCCACCAGCGGCACGCCGCTGGCCGCCAGTTCGTTCAGCATGTCGCTGTTGCCCTGGGCCACCCGCTGGAACTGGCGCAGGAAGCCATGCACGTGCAGCGGCTTGCCATTGGCCCGGAAGGGCGCCACCAGGGGCACGAAGTCCAGCTGCTTCAGCAGCCGCAGCAGGTCGCCGACCACCTCGGCATCGAAGTAGCTGGTGAAGGCGTCCTGGACGATGATCACCGCGCGCTGGCGCTGCGCCGGTCCCAGGGCGGCGATACAGGCCTGGCTGGCGAAGGGCACGCCCAATTCGCTCATGGTCTTGTGCAGGCTCTTGCGCGCCAGCAGTGGGCTGTCCGCCAGGCCCAGGCCGCGCTCCAGCAGCCAGGTCACCGGCTTTAGGCCCAAGGGTAAATTGTACAGCTGCGGCAGTCGCGCCAGGTGCGGTATCACGAATTCCAGGCCGCCGACGAAGTAGTCCTTCAGCGGGCGCAGGTAGCGGCTGTAGTAGAGTTCGAGGAACTTGCTGCGGAATTCCGGCACGTCCACCTTCACCGGGCACTGGCCGGTGCAGGACTTGCAGCCGAGGCAGCCCTGCATGGCCTCGTTCACCTCGTGGTTGAAGTCGTACTCGCCGCGCAGCTTGGCGAGGGAGTTCTTGATGCGCCCGGGCAGGCCCACGAAGAAGGACTGCTCGCGGAAGCGACGCGCGGCCTCCACCGCGTCGACATTGCGCTCGGACAGCAGCCGCAGCCACTCGCGCATCAGCGAGGCGCGGCCCTTGGGGGAGTGGATGCGCTCGCGGGTGGCCTTGTAGGAGGGGCACATGGCGTCGTCCGGGTTCCAGTTGAAACAGGCGCCGTTGCCGTTGCAGTAGACCCCCTCGCGGTAGCCGTCCCACACCTGCGCCGGGATCTGCCGGTCCAGTTCACCGCGGGTGGTGACCTGGTCGATCTTCAACAGGCCGGAGACGCGGCTGGGGGTGGCGATCTTGCCCGGGTTCAGCTGGTTGCGCGGGTCGAAGGCGGCCTTGATCCTCTGCAGCTCCGGGTAGAGTTCGCCGAAGAATTCCGGCGCGTATTCGGAGCGCACCCCCTTGCCGTGCTCGCCCCACAGCAGGCCTCTGTATTTCTGTGTCAGCGCCACCACCTGGTCGGTGATGGGGCGAACCTGCGCCGCCTGCTCGGGGTCCTTCATGTCGATGGCCGGGCGCACGTGCAGCACACCCGCGTCCACATGGCCGAACATGCCGTAGCTGAGGCCGGCTCCGTCCAGCACCGCGCGGAACTCGGCGATAAAGTCCGCCAGGTGCTCCGGCGGCACCGCGGTGTCCTCCACGAAGGGGATGGGGCGGCGTTCGCCCTCGACATTGCCGAGCAGCCCCACGGCGCGCTTGCGCATGCCCCAGATGCGGTTCACCTCGGCGTGGCCGCGGGCGATGGTGTAGCCGAAGCTCTTGCCCGGCTGACCGATCACGGCGTCCACATGGCCGGTGAATTTCGCCAGCAGCAGGTCCAGCTCTTCCTCCGAGTCGGCGGTGTACTCCACCAGGTTGATACCCTTGACCGGGCGCTCGCCTGTGGGGAAAAACTCGCTGACGCTGTGCCAGACGATATCCTCCATGGCCAGCATCAGCACCTTGCTGTCCACCGTCTCGATGGAAGTGGGGCCCGCGCCCATCAAGTCCTTGGCGTCGCGCAGGGCGTCCTGGAAATGGTCGTACTTCAGGTTCACCAGCGCCGCGCACTTGGGAATGGGCAGCACGTTCAGCCTGGCTTCGGCGATAAAGCCCAGGGTGCCCTCGGAGCCGCACAGCACGCTGTTCAGGTTGAACTGGTCGCCCTCACGGATGTGGGCCAGGTCGTAGCCGGTCAGGCAGCGATTCAGCTTGGGGAACTTCTGTTCGATCAGCGCCGCCTTGTCGCGGGCGATCTCGTCGCAGATCTGGTGTACCTTGCCGACGCGGCCGTCGCGTTCGGTGATTTCCTCCAATTCTTCGTCACTGACCGGTGCGGATTGCCACAGCTCGCCGCCCAGCAGCACGGTGGACAGCTCCAGCACATGGTCGCGGGTTTTGCCGTAGACGCAGGAGCCCTGGCCGGAGGCGTCGGTATTGATCATGCCGCCGATGGTGGCGCGGTTACTGGTGGACAGTTCCGGGGCGAAGAAGAGGCCGTGGGGTTTCAGTGCCGCGTTCAACTGGTCCTTGACCACCCCCGCCTGCACCCGCACCCAGCGCTCCCCGGCGTTGATCTCCAGGATGCGGTTCATATGGCGGGAGACGTCCACCACCAGGCCGTCGGTCAGGGACTGGCCGTTGGTGCCGGTGCCGCCGCCGCGGGGGGAGAGCACCACCTGGTGGAAGTCCTCGCGCTCCGCCAGCTCCGCCAGCAGCTGCAGGTCGCGGGTGTCCCGCGGGTAGACCACCGCCTGGGGTAGCACCTGGTAGATGGAGTTGTCCGTGGCCAGCACCGTGCGGCTGGCGTAGCTGGGGCTGGTATCGCCGCGAAAGCCGGCTTCCGCCAGTGCCTGCAGGAACTGCAGGTAGAGCGCCTGTACTTCGTCGACTTCGCGCAGTGCTGGAATCATGGGCGGCCCCGTGTCTGTTCTTGGGAGGGTCTGGCATTTTAGCGGTGGCACCCGGATGCGCAAGCGATTGCCCAGGTTGCCGGGACTGACTATAAGGAAACTATGAACACCACCGCCCCCCGCAAGATCCCCGTCGGTATCAGCCAGTGCCTGCTCGGCGCGCCGGTGCGTTACAACGGCGGGCACAAGCTCAGCCGGGTCTGCACGGGACCGCTCGAGTGCTATTTCGATTATGTGCCCTTCTGCCCGGAAGTGGCCATCGGCATGGGGGTGCCGCGGCCGCCCATTCACCTGGTGGCCAGCGACGGCGGATTGCGCGCGCTGGGGGTGGGGAATCCGTCGTTGGACGTGACCGGGCGGCTGTGGGTCTATGCGGACCAGGTCGCACCGCAGCTGGCGCGGCTGGGCGGTTTTATATTGATGCAGAAATCCCCCAGTTGCGGGCTGGACAGCACACCGCGTTACGTGCCCGGCGCCAGGCAGCCGCTCGGCCGCGGCGCCGGCCTCTTCGCCGCGCGGCTGCGCGAGCTGTTTCCCGGGTTGCCGCTGGTGGAGGCGAGGCGGCTGGAGGACCGCGCGATCCGTGAGGATTTTATCGCCCGCGTATCCGCCTACTACACCGGCCCGGGCGGCCCCGGGTCGACGGGCGCGGCGCGGTGAAACCTTCTGCCGGATTCGGCCGGGGCCTGGTGTGGCTGCGCAACGACCTGCGTGTCCGCGACAATACCGCGCTTTACCGCGCCGCCGGAAGCTGCCGCCAACTGGCGACGATATTTATCGCCTGCCCGCAGAGCTGGCGCAGCCACGACGACGGCGATCCGGTGGTGGCCTTCCGCCTCGCTTGCCTTCGCGCACTGAAGCGGGACCTGGCCGAGCGCAATATCCCGCTCTATTTCCTCGAGTTGCCGACGCTCGAACAGGTGCCACCGGCGCTTGCGCGGATAGCGGAGAAGCTGCAAATCGATGTGCTGTTCGCCAACGCCGAGTACCCCCTCGACGAGCGGCGCCGCGACGGCGCCGTGCGCGAGGCGCTCAAGCAGGCCGGTGTGCCAGTGGAGTACTGCACGGATCGTACCCTGTTGCCACCGGGTTCGGTAAAAACCGGTACCGGCGCTGCCTACCGCGTGTTCACCCCGTTCAAGCGCGCCTTTATCGCCCAGTGCGGCAGCGAATTCGCGCCGCTGCCGCCGCCGCGCAAAATGGATGCTGCGCGCTGGCCCCGGTGGATTCGCACGGGGAATGAAAACAACCTGGTGCAGACAATCCCCGACGGGCTTAGGGGATATGGCGGTGTGCCGGAAAAAAACGGCGGTCCGCTCGGCTGGAAGCCGGGGGAGAAGGCCGCAGCCCGGCGCCTGCGGGCATTCCGCGGGCGCATCGACGGCTACCGGAAAGGGCGCGACTTCCCCGCCCTGGACGCCACCTCGCGCCTGTCGCCGTATCTCAACTGCGGCGCCATATCGATCCGCCAGTGCGCGCAGATGGCGCTGGCACTGAACGGCGGCCGCTGGAGTGGCGGCAGCGACGGTATCAACTGCTGGCTGAGCGAGCTGGTCTGGCGCGAGTTCTACACCCATTTGCTGGCCGCATTCCCGCGACTGTGCATGCACAAGCCGTTCAGGCCGGAGACGGACAAGGTGCCCTGGTCCCGCGACGAGCGGAAATTCCGGCGCTGGTGCGCGGGCGAAACCGGTGTGCCGATCGTGGACGCGGCCATGCGCCAGTTGAATCAAACCGGCTGGATGCACAACCGCCTGCGCATGATCGCGGCGTCCTTCCTGTGCAAGAACCTGCTGATCGACTGGCGCTGGGGCGAACGCTACTTCATGCAGCGGCTGATCGACGCGGATCTCGCCGCCAACAACGGCGGCTGGCAGTGGGTGGCTTCCACCGGTGTCGATGCCGTTCCCTACTTCCGTGTGTTCAATCCGTACAGCCAGTCGAAAAGGTTCGACCGCAAAGGAGACTTCATCCGCCGCTTGGTGCCGGAGCTGCGCCACCTGGGCGGTGACGACATCCACTGCCCACCGCCGCAGGCGGCCTATCCGTTGCCGATCTGCGACGTGGCGCAAAGCCGCAGGCACGCGATAGAGGTATTCGCCGGTTTGCCTTGAGCGGCGCTCCGGGGAACGTCGCGCTGGTCTATATTCCGAGGACAAATCCGGGAAGGATTTCTATCCGGCAGGAATAAGACGAGCGAAAACGTGAAACAGGTGCTCAATTTCTCGATGGTCTTCTGTGGCTGGTGGACCGCCATTCTCGGTGGCAACGCCATGGCACTGATTGCGCTGTTCGTGATCCTGATGTCCCACTTCGCCCTGTGGCGCGACCTGCGCGATATTTTCGCGGTGCTGTTTTTCATCTTTGCCGGCTTCATCATGGAGTGGCTCTTTGTGATCAACGGGGTGCTGGATTACGGTTCCAGCCTGCCCCCCGCCTGGGTAATCTGCCTGTGGGCCATGCTCGCCACCACCCTGCGCCACAGCCTCTCTTTCCTGATCGCGCGCCCGCTGCTGGCGTTTGTCGCCGGCCTTGTGCTGGCACCGCTCGCCTACACCAACAGCGTGTATTTCGGCCCCGCCGAATGGGGCCAGCCGGCATGGCAGGCCATACTGATCCTGTCCCTGTGCTGGGGGGCGCTGGCTGCGCTGGTCGGCGGCCTGGTGGTGCCTTTCCTCAACGGGCTGGACGCCGGCCGCGACCCGCTGGATACCATCCAGTGAATGACCCGCGGCGTCGGTGCCATCATATATATTGGCCGCAGGGCGGCGTGTCTATACTTGCCCCATCGCGACCCACCCAAAAGCAATGGAGTGCGCAATGGGCTTTAACACCAGAATTGCCTGCGCCGCCGTGGCGTTCGCCGGCGCGGCCACCGCTTTCGCCGACAGCAGCGAACGCCTCTACAATCACATCGTCGTGTTCGGCGACAGCCTGTCGGACAGCGGCAACGCCGGCATTTTCACCAACAGCGATCCCGACGGTATCCTGCCGCGGCAGCCGGCGGTCAGCTTTATGGCGCAGGACTTTGGCCTGGCCCCGCTGCGGCCGTCCTGTTTCGGGCTGGGCCCGGCCTTCGGGGGCGCCATTCCCTGTGCGCCAGCGCCGGGCACGCCGGAGCAGCAGTTGCAGCAGGTGGTGGGCTCGGTGCTGGCCAACGGCAGCAACTGGGCCGTGGGCGGCAACCACACCGCGGATGTGCTGCTGGACCTGGTGGGGCCGCAGCGCTTCCTGCGGCTGTTCCCGGACACCACGGTCGCCGACCACAACGACCTGACGACGATACTGCCGGACGCCACCCGCTGCGGCAGCGACGGCGTCTGCGACCCCGCTGCCGGGGAAAGCCCCTACCTGCCCCCGGCGCAGGTGGCCGAGGCGGTCGCCGCCTTCGGCGATCCCGTGGCCCTTCAGGCGCTGGTGGACGATCCGGACAACGACATCACCCTCACCGGCGTGCCCTTCGGCACCGGCCAGGGGTACCTGCCGCAGAACCGTGTCCCCCGCGACGCCCTCTACTTCCTGAACGGCGGCGGCAACGACATCATCGCCGCGACCCTCTCCGGCAGTGTTTCCCCGCAGGGCATGCAGCGTGCCGCGACCTTCCTCGCCACCGCCGCCCTCGAGCTGCGCCGCGCCGGCGCCCGCTATGTGGTGGTTTCCAATGTGCCGCGGGTGGGGGATACGCCGCTGATGAACGACCAGGGGCCCTCGGCGGTCAGCACCGCCAACATCGGTACGGCGCTGTTCAACGATTCGCTGCGGAGGCAGCTGAACTTCATCGGCAATGTACTGGTCATGGATACCGAGGGCTTCGGCGCCCTGGCCCTCGACAAACCCGGGCTCTTCGGTTTCGCCGATATAGACCAGGCCGCAACCTGCTTCGCCGAGGGGGGCTGTGCTAACCCGAACCCGGTATACAGCGAAACCGGCAGCGCGCCCGACCCCGACCAGCTGCTTTTCTACGACGGCATGCACCCGACCCTGGCCGCGCAGCGGGTGCTGGGGGACTACTACTATTCGGTGCTGAGTGCGCCGGTGGGCTTCGGTATGCTGCCGGACCTGGGCTACCAAAACACCCTCCTGCACCAGTCGAACATCGACCATCACCTGGTGGCGCAGCGATTCCGCGATCCCACTACCACGGTGTTTTTCGGTGGCGCCTGGGGGCGCACCGACCTGGGCCAGGGGCCGGCGCCGAATGACGAGAACAACGGCTGGGACGGCCTCTTCGGCTTCAGTTTTGCCGCCACCGACGACTTCGAGTGGGCGCTGGCGGTCTCCTACGCCGGCAACGACTACACGCCGCACGGCTTGTCGCTAAAGGCGCGCAGCTGGAATTTCTCCGCCCTGGGGCGCTGGGACAACAAGCGCTTTTTCGCCGACGGCGGCGTCACCTACAGCAGGATCGACTACCACGAAGTCGATCGCAATATCGCGCTCGGCAGCGCGTTCAGGACGCGTATCGAGGGAAACACCGACGGCAGCGCCGTCGGCGTATTCGCCCGAGCCGGTTACGATACCTCGCCGGCGCTGCCCTGCCAGTTGGGCCCCTTTGTCGCCGCGGCCTGGACCCAGGTGGACGTGAACAGCTTCCGCGAGTCCACCGACCCGGAGCTGACCTATATCGGCAGCAACGGGCAGACCCTGGACCCGCTGGGCCTGTCCGTTCGCCACCAGGATCGCGACTATTACCGCCTGCGCGCCGGCTTTTTTTACAACGCCCCCGAGGCCGCGGATTGGCGCTGGTTCGGCGAAGTCTGGCTGGAACACAACGGCGGTGACGACACCGCGAACGTGGGCATCGGCATCAAGTCCATCGCCGGCAACAGCGCCTACCTGAACGCCTACGACAGCCGCAACGCCGGTTTCTTCCAGAACGGCGCCGGCGCCCTGGTGGGGCTCAATGTGACGGAGAAGTTGCAGCTCTCCGGCAATATCCTCGTGCGCCCGGAGGACACCGTCGGCGGCCTGAATCTGAATTACCGGTTTTGACATCTGAATATCCGTGCTAAGGCGAACACGAGGTTTGCCCGGTGGGCCGACAGGATGGCTATGCCGATGCGAAGGTCCTGATGCCGGTGGCTATTTGCGGGACCGTATGAGACAGGGATGTCGATTACGAGCCTACAGGGATGTATTTAGGGGGGGCGCCTAGCCCGTGTCCCGCAAATAGCCACCGGTAGCAGGGCCGCCACCGGGTTGGTTTTTGACCCAGGGCAGGGGCACAAGGTTCGCCCCTGTGATGACACAAAAATACCACCGAATTTTCTGCGGCAAAGGGGGCAAAAATGGCGTGGGAATGCGAAATCGCCGCCCCGATAGCGGCATTGATTACTCGCCCGGTTGTTATCGTAAGAGCATGAATAACCGCCGGAAAACACCGATGTTCAGCCCCCGATTCAGCCAGCAGAGCGAAGCCCTCAACAGCGCCAAAGCCGACGTCTGGGCGGTCAGCGACCGCGCCCACCAGTTGGCCGACCAGGGCGAGGATGTCATCTTCCTGTGCGTGGGCGACCCCAACTTCGACACCCCCGAGCCGATCCTCGACTTCGCCCGCGCGCGTCTCGGTGTCGGCCGCACCCACTACTCCCCCGCCGCCGGCGAACCGATGCTGCGCCGCGCCATCGCCGATATCGAGAGCAAGGTGTCCCCCCATCCCTGCAGCCCCGACGACGTGGTGGTCTTTCCCGGCGGCACCAACGCCATCTACGCGGTGCTCGCCTGCCTGCTGAACGCGGGCGAGGAAATCGTGATCCCGGAACCCATGTATATCGGCTACGTGCCCATCTGCGACGCCCTGCGACTGCAGGTGAAAAAGGTCGCCTGCCCGGCGGAGACCAACTTCGCCTTCGACGTGGAGGCGATCGAAGCCGCCATAGGCCCGGACACCCGCGCGGTGATGATCAACACCCCGGTCAACCCCACCGGCGCCATGGCCACGCCGGAACAGCTGCGCAGGCTCGCCGCCTACTGCCGCGAGCGCAATGTGTGGCTGGTGTGTGACGAGATGTACTCGATGATCACCTTCGCCCGCCGCCACACCTCCCTGCGCACCGCCGCCGAGCACCTGGACAACATCGTGGTGATCGACGGCCTGTCCAAGTCCCACGCCATGAGCGGCTGGCGCCTGGGCTGGGCCGTGGCCCGCGGGCCACTGGTCCAGCGCCTGACCGAGTTCGCCGGCGCGACTGTCTTCGGCGTATCGCAGTTCATCCAGGAGGCGGCGGCTTTCGCCCTGGAGTTCGATACCTATTTCGTCAAGCAGATGCGCGAGGCCTACGAGCGGCGCCGCGACCTGATAGTCCCGCGCATCAACCGGATTCCCGGCCTCCGTTGCTGTTCCCCCGAGGCGGGCATGTTCGTGATGGTGGACGTGTCCCAAGTTGCCCTCCCCAAAGAGGGGGGCAGCGGCCAGGCCTTTGCCGAGGCGCTGCTGGATGCCGAGCGCGTATCCGTACTGCCCGGCGCCCCCTTCGGCCCCAGCGCCGCCAGCCACGTGCGCCTGACCCTGGCCGCGGACGAGGCCGAACTCTCCCGCGCCCTGGACCGCATAGAGCGCTTCGTCACCGCCGGCAGCCGCCGGGCCGGCTGACCGCCCTACCTCAACAATCGTCATTCCGGCGCAGGCCGGAATCCAGTGCTTCGGTCAGGGCTCTGGGTTCCGGCCTGCGCCGGAATGACGACAAAAATGAATCAGTGGTCGCCAAGACGGATGTTTCAGCCACCGGCGAATACCGCTATCCTTGCCCCTTTTCCAAGACCAAAAGAACAACCCAGTGAAAGTCGACCGGCACAATTTGCGTATCTTGCAGGCGCTGCAGACCAATGCGCGCATCAGCAACCTGAAACTGAGTGAAGAGATAGGATTGTCCGAGAGCGCCTGCCTGGCGCGGGTGAAACGCCTGACCAGCGAGCGCTATATCCGCGAGTTTCTCGCCGAGATCAACCTGGACAAGGTGCGCCACGCCGAGTTCTACGTCAACGTGGCCCTGAAGCGCCAGGACGCGCGCACCAGCGAGAGCTTCCGCCGCGCCATCAACGGCATTCCGCAAATCGTCTCCTGCGTGAAAATGTCCGGAGAGTTCGACTATATGCTGCGCTTCGTCTGCCCCGACGCGGCGGACTTCAACCGCGTTTCCGAACAGCTGCTTGCCAACGAGGAGGCGGCGATCTCGCGCATGACCTCGCATCTCGTGATTGAGAAAACCAAGCCCTTCACCGGCTACCCGCTGGAACTGCTGTTCCAGGACTAGCCGCCAGGTCACCCAGCGGTCGCACTCCAGAACGCAAGACTATGAACAGGTTCTAAGAGCCCGAAAGGTCAGGTACTCGCATCCAGCACCGGCCAGCGCTCGACGATCTCGTTGCCGCGCACCGCCAACAGGTCTCCGAATTGCAACAGCACCGCCTCGCTCTGCTCCGGGCGGAAGAACACGAAATCGTCCACGGCCAGTTTCACCGCGGCGGAGCCGTGCAGGCCCTGCTGGTTGGAACTCCGGTAAACGGAACTCAGGCTCAAGCCTGGCGGCGATTCCGGATGCGCCATCCAGTTGCCGCTGTAGACGAAATAGGTCATCTCGCTATTCGGGTTCCACACGCTGCCGATGCGGCTCGCCCACTCCAGGGACGGCAGGCCGCGGTTGGGCATCTTCTTCAGCACCGGTGTGGCGATGTGTGCGGTATCCACAAACTCCTGCAGAATGGGCAGGTCATAGTGGCTCGGTTTCATCAGGCAGGAGCCTGCGGACACGTCGTTTAGCACCGACTGCCCCTCGTAGCGGCGGAAAGTGGGGCTGCCGGCGCCGTTGAAGCACAGAGGCTGTTTGAAGAAGTTGGGGTGGGTTTCACGCGCCAGGTCCACATAGCCCTGGTATTTTTTCACCACCTTGGGGAATTCCCTATCGGCGAGGAACCCCGGCATCCCCATCAGGTGCGCATCGTACCCCATCAGCCCGGCAAATTGCAGGGACTGCTGGTTGGCGGCGATGGTATTCAATACTTCCACGAAACTATCGCGGTCGTCGAAGCCGCCGCGGTGCAAGCCTACGTCTATCTCCAGGCTTACCCGCATCCTGGTATTCAGCGACTTCGCCAGCTGCAGGTATTGTTGCAGCCGTTTCGGGGTATCGATCAGCCACTTGAGCTGTTGCTGCGGATCGAAGGCGCTGGCGCCGTCGAAGACGCGATAGAATTCCGCCGCGGCGCTCACCGGCATAGGTTTGCCGAGCAGCACGTCCGCGTCCGGGCGCGCCAGCGCCAGGTCGTTGAGGAATGGACGGTGGAACACCATAAAGGCATTGGTGTCGGCGCGCATGGCGATATAGTTCGACAGGTGCAGGCTCGGCACCGACTTGACCACCACCCGGTATTTTTTTTGCGGCGTCGTGCCGACGGATTTTCTGACCAGGTCGATATTTTGATCCAGGCGATCCAGGTCGATCAGCAGCGAGGGCTGGCCGATACCCGCTTCGCGCAGCATTTGGTTGAGGCCCGCGAAGTATTGCGAATAGGCCCCGCCGTCGTTTCCCGGACGCAGCGCCAAGCTGCCAATGGCGGCAAGTCCCAGACCGCCCAACATGAATTTTCTACGACTGACCATGATCAGGCTCCAAACAGGCTTTTCAGGTGTGTGTTCAGCATCTTGCCCTGGGGGTCCAGGGAACGGCGGACTTCCTGGAAGTCCCGCCAGTGCGGATAGAGTTTCGAAAGCTGCTCACGGCCCAGGGTGTGCAATTTCCCCCAGTGCGGGCGGCCGCCGTACTTCCAGAAAATGGGTTCGATTTCCGCGAAGAGAGATTTGTAGTCCTTGTCGAAGAACTGGTGGATCGATATCGCCCAGCGATTGCCGCCCTCGAACATGGACAGCCAGATATCGTCACCCTCGACCTTGCGCACCTCGAGGGGGAAGCAGGTGTCGAGGTTTTTACTCTTGTAAGCCGCCAGGATTTCCTTCACGCACTCTGCGCCCACGGCTTCCGGCACCGAGTATTCCATTTCCCGAAAGCGAATGATGCGCACATGGGGCAGCACTTTGTAGGAGGGGCCGGTGCGCGTCGATGACGCCGTATCGGCCATGATCCCGGTTACAATTTTTTCGTAGAGGCGCGAACCGAAAGCTGGCACCCAGTGGGTTGATTCGAACAGATCGCGTAGCTGCTCGAGCGCGTTGGGGTCATCTTCGCCCGCGTTCTCATCTCCCGGCTGTGCGTCGTTGGTGGTTATGCTGAGGCTCAGGTCGGCGTGTGGGAAGGGCATGAACTCGAACAGGCGGTTATTGGCGAATCGGTTGTCGATATCCTCCAGAATTTCGCGGGTTTTTTCCACCCGGGTCACTTCGGTGAGATTGAACGGGGCTACGTTCTGCAGTTTGATACGGGTGACGATACCCAGTGCGCCTATGTTTACCCGGGCGGCTTTGAATATTTCGGGGTTCTGATGTGGGCTGCACTGCACCAGTTCGCCCGACGGCGTGGCAAGGGTCAGGCCCGCCACCTGCGTGGACAGGGAGCCGAACTGAATTCCGGTGCCGTGTACCGAAGTGGCGATCGAGCCGGCGATGGAGGGGTAGTCCATATCCGGGAGGTTTTCCATCGCCTGTTCTATGCCATCCAACAGCATGCCCAACTGGTGCAGGCGGGTGCCTCCCCAGACGTCCGCCTGCAGTTTTTCCGGGTCGTGGCCGATGATTCCGTACAGCAGGTCCGTGGCCACCAACGTATCGTCGGTAGGCACCAGCGCGCTGAAGGAATGACTCGACCCCACCGCGCGGACGCAGCCTCGGGCCCCTTTCAGGGTTTCGGCGATCTGGTCTTCAGTCCGCGCCGAAACCCTGTTTTCGGGGTAGCAGCTTAGGTTGCCGCCCCAGTTGACCCAGGGAACGGGCGCACCCGGTTTGAACCTGACCGGGGCCTGGTTGATATCGGTGGGTGCTTTTTTTTCGCAGCCAAGCGCGGAAAGGGCGGCGATGGCGGCGGCGCTTTTCAGCAGGCTGCGCCGTGAAACAACCCCGGGCTGGCCGCGTCGGTTACTGTTCCCGCGTCGGCTACGGTTCATTGTCGCCTCCGGTGTTCTCCGCGGCTCGCGCGGGTAGCCCCGCCATCATGCGGATGATCGCGCGGAAATCGGCTTCGCTGCATGCGCTGCAGTTGCCCAGTGGCGGCATCTTGTCGATGCCCTCGATGGTATTGATCACAAGTTGATCCAGGCCTTTCCTGTTGCGCCCGCGCCAGTGCTCGGCATTGCCTGCCAAGGGTGCGCCGACGTGGGCGTAGGCGTGGCACTGCAGACAGTTGTTGGCAAACAGCTGCCCCTGTTCGGTTGTGATCTGTGCGGTGACCTGCAGGGCGCCCAGCGCGAGCAGCGGTGTTACAAGTCGCTGTAATATTTTTTTTCTGGTCATACTCTTCCCTTCCGCCTAGGACAGTCGCTCTGCTTTCGCCGGAGTGGTTTCATCATTGGATTTGCCGTCTACCGCCCGGCGGAACACCTCCTTGTAATTTCTGAATTCGGTCCCCATCCACCGGTCCCACCAGGTGAAATAGAAACCGTAGTTGCCCTGGAAACGCTGGTGGTGCAGGTCGTGGTGGGTGGTGGTGGTCATGAAGTCCAGCGGGCCGTCCACCCAGCCGCGCGGGTGGAACTCGCAGCCGGCGTGCAGCATGGTGTTGCGAAAAATCATGATGAAGAGGAAGGCCAGCCAGACGAGCAGGTGTAGCGGCAGCAGCATGGTGGCCAGTGGCGAGAATACCGCCATCAGGAAGGCCTCGCCCACGGAGAAGCTGTAGGCGGCCCAGGGAGTGGGGGTGCGCGACAGGTGGTGCACGCGATGGAAGTGCCTGAACAGCTTGGGGTGATGCATGGCCCGGTGTACCCAGTAGAAATAGGCATCGTGCAACAGGATTAGCACCGGCAGGCTGGCCAGGTTCCACCACAGGGGGTATTGGCTCCAGTCGTGGTAGATCTGTACCAGGCCCCAGTCGTAGAGGATACTGGTTATCACACCGGTGGTGGCGAAGACGCACAGGGTGAGCGTGGAATAGCTCAACTCCCGGCGGATGTCCCACCAGCCGGCGCGGCGCTCCTGAATGCGGCGCCGGTCCATCCAACCGCGAAACAGCCAGCTCACCGCCAGGCTGACGGTGGTTGTGGCCAGCAGGTAGCGGAAGAGGTCGCGCTGGAAATGCGAGGCCCATTCCCGGGCCTGGTCCCACAGGAATTCCATAATCTCACCTTGTTGTTCTTTTACTTGGGTATGTTCCCCTGTAGGAGCGGCCCATGGCCGCGATCGGACCTGCGGATGGCTGAGAGATCGATCGCGGCCATGGGCCGCTCCTACAGGGGGGCAGTGCGCCTGAGTCTGAGGGAATAGCGTGTGGGCTGCTTACGGAAACCGAAAAAACAGCTGACGGATTCCGAAAAATGGTCGATTCAGTCGGGTAGCTGGGCGCGGCATCACCTTATAGGGGGCCGCGCACCAAGCGAACGGCTTTTGGCTTTGTCCGTTCGCCGTAGGTGAAGGCTCCGGTGGCAAAATCGACATGCCACGAGTAGTGCGTATGAAAATGGGCGGGCGACGAAGACCAGACATCCGTCGAGGTCGCGTTGGGAAAAACCGCCAGGTTGATCGCGGGGCCGGCGCATTGCAGCTCGACCAGCGTACTCAGCTCGCGGATATTCGGCAGGCGCCAGTCCGTGTAGCCGGCGAAGCCGCCCCCGCTGTTGAAGGTCGGTACATAGATCAGCGCCTCGGCCCAGGTCAACGCCAGCGGGGCACCCTCGTCACAGGCTTTGCCCGCGACGCCTTCCAGGCAGGCGCGCCACATCAGGCCTGTTTCCGTGTCGACGATCGAGCCGTCGCTCTTTTGTTGGTAGCGTGAAGACGGCGTCGTCGCCGGGATATGTTCGTTTTTGCAGCGCTGGCCGGTCTGCGCCTGGTCGGCCGACGCCAGCAGCGCCAACAGCAGTCCCGTTTTCCACACGATATTGATCATTCCTCACCCGAATCCCGGTCGATTTTATCCGCTGGGGCCCGCCAGTCCCTGACCAGCCTCACATGACGGCCGTTATCGCGCGGCATGGGCGCGGAATAGCCGAACTGAAAATTGACGGCCCAGGCCCTCTCCCCCAGTTTCGCGTCGGGTGAGTGGCTCCAGTAAAAGCCGTCTTTCGTATTGGGGAAATAGGCGAGGTCGACCGCCGGGGCGCTGCGCCCGAAGTTCACCAGGGTGGCGAGCTCCGTCAGGGTCGGCAGGCGCCAGTCATTGAACCCGCACAGGCTCGTCCGGTTGACGCGGCTGACGAGTTCCTCGATGTTGCAATAGGTCGGGGGCCGGCCTTCGACGTAGCCGGTGCACTGCGCGTAACGGCTGTTCCAGTCGCCGATGGCGCCGCCGTTGACGCCCTTGTTCGGGTTGTACCAGGTAAATACATCGTCGGCGTCGTGCAGTCCCCGGTTGCCGTAAACCCCGTCGCCCGGTTGCTTGACTTCCCAGGCCAGGCCCGTGACTTCATCCAGCACGCACTGCCAGGTTGGTGCGTCCGCGGGCAACGCCTGGCCCTTCGCGCCGATCTTGCGAAAGACAAATCCCGCGGCTCCATCGGCGTCGCTGCCGGCGGTGACGTCCCTGCCGTACCTGCAGTCCTGCTGGCTCAGGATGTCACTCCCGGCCGTCTCCTCTCCGGGCCGCTGTTCACCGCTGGCGGTTGCGTCGCAACCGTCGTTGACGCCCCGGGGATAATCCGCGCTCCAGGTGATGCCCGTGTCGTTGAGCCGGCTCCGCGGTGAAGAATGGTCCCGGCCGGATTCTGTGCATCCATCCAGGCAGATAATTGCAAGGATGAGTGCTGTGATTCGTGTGAATTTTTCTTTAAACACCTTGTCGACTTCAAGCAATAAAAATCAAGATTTTGGGTAACTACTCACCCATAGGGAAGCTGCATTGGTTTAAGGGAGCATTCTGTAGGAGCCTGCCTGCAGGCGAATGGCTACGGAGTTTCGTTCTTGTTCGCCTGCAAGCAGGCTCCTACAAGTTCGGCGTAACTAAACAGTATTGGCCCCGAGTGCACCGTGCGCCCAGGGCTGATGCGGACTCCCGCACCTGGCGGTGGGCGCGGTCCACTCTGCGACTGTCGATCTCCGGCTAGGCCAAAACCCCGGGAATTACTTCGCTCTGGTAACCCTGGTATGCCGGATGCTCATGGGCCTGCAGCGCCACGGCCGCGGTGTGTATCTGGTGCAAGGGCGTGTAAGAGGCGCCGCCGGCATTCGACACGCCGCGCTGGATGGCGCCGCCGCCGCCGGCCATGATCAACGGAATATCGTTGCTGCCGTGGGCGTCGCCATTGCCCATGTCGGTGACCTCGCAGACGATGGTGCTGTCGAGCAGTCCGCGGTCCCTCAAGCGGCCGATCAGGAAAGCCGACAGGCTGCTCAGGTGTGCGCGCGTTTCCCGGTAGTATGGGTAGGTCGGATCGCCGCCGTTGCCGCCGTGTATCGACGAATGGTAGGTGTCCTTGAAATTCAGGTAGGGCAGGGAAAACTCGGCGCCGTCGTTGCCGAGCGCCAGCGAGCAGGAGGCGGTCAGGTTGCAATCCAGCGCCAGCGCGATGATATCCGCCTGCAGTTCCGCCTGTTGCTGAAAAGTGGAAAATTCAATCGGGAACTCGGCGGGAGGGGAGGCGGCGTTGCAAGACAAGCCGCCGCCGGCCATGTCCAGCAGGCGCTGCTGGGTTTCCTCGATGGCCGTCAAATGCGAATCCAGGCGCTGCTGTTCGTAACTGCCCAGTTTCGTTTTCAGGGCATTGACCGCCTCCAGGTGCGCATCGACCGCGTTCAGCTTGGGGTCGCCGCCGCCGGATTGCAGGTTGCCGAATATCCGGTTGAACGCATTGAACGGGTTGTCCTCAAACGGCACTTCCGAGCCGTTGTCTTTTGTCAGGATGCCGTTGCCGTTGCTGTGCACACCCAGGTTGACGTAGGTGAAAGGCAGGTTCTCGCCGAGGATTCGACCCATGTTGACGTCAAAGCTGTCTCCGCCCCAGCTGTTGTTGATGATGGTCGGCATCACGCCGTGGCCGCCGCGGTGATGGCCCATGTTCCTCAGGAAGTTGCACTCGCTGGCAACGGAACTGTAGGGCTGGGACATGGCCCCGAAACTGGTGAGGTCGCCGTTCGGGTACCAGTGTTCGGCCAGGGCGCCGTCGGGTACGTAAATGACCACCGATTTGTTGGGGCCGGTCTGCGCCTCTGCCCAGCGGGAGACCATCATGCCCGTCACCAGCGGCGAGGCCCGCATCAGCCCCTTGCCAATACCCGCGGCCGCGAATATTTTCAGTAGATCCCTGCGCCTTTTGTCAAACTCATTTCTGTATCTTTTTTTCATAGCCTGGCTCTTTATTTTTTATCAGTAACTGCTCGCACCTCCTCTTGCCAATAAGAGGGGCCGGTGGCGGCCCTGCTGCCGGTGGCTGTTTGCGGGACACGCTGTGAATACATCTCTGTACGCTCTCCGTGGCCATCCATGGCCACAGAAGGTCCCGCAAACAGCCACCGGCTTCAGGGCCTTCGCATCTGGCTCTGTTATTCTTTCCCGAGTCCCGCCTCAACGCGCCCACTCCTTGCGGAAACGCACCGCATCCAGTGTGCTCATGTTCTCAAGCATCGCGCGGGGACTTTGCTGCACGAGGGTGTCGGTCATATCGAGGATGGTGCAGGTGTAACCGTCCTCCTCGACCGGATCGAGTTCCCGTCCCTGTGGATTGGCGTTGTCGATGCTGTCGTGCCCCACGCCGAGCATAAAGCGGAACATGTTCTTCGACAGGCAGGACTGCGCGCTGGGCAGGGTTGCCAGCACCTGGCCCAGCCCCCGGGCGCCATCGAATCCGATCCACTCGCCCCGGTTGCTCAAGACGTCGGGCGCGTACAGCTGTCCGCTGGCTTCGATCAGGTTGCCGTTCAGGTCGGTGCTGCGCGGGTTGCCGACCGAGTCGAAGTCCTCCATGCCGCCGCCGAGCGGGTTGATCCATTCCTGGTGGCAGTTGAGACAGGGCGCAACGGAAGTCAGGGCCTCGTACTTCATGCGGTTGGTCGTTGCCGGGTCGCTCAGGAGGTCCGACAATTCCTCGAGGCGCTCCGCGCGGCTTTCCGCGATGCCGGCGGGCGGGTCGGGCTGGTCCTGGCACAGCATACGGCGGCGCACCCGCACCGAACGCCGGATCGGCGAGGTCTCGACGCGCTCGGCCCAGCGCGCCATAAACGCGCCGCTGGTCAGGATGCCGCCGCGATCGCTGGTGTCGACCCGCTGGAACTCGTCGCCGGAGACGCTGCCGATGCCGTAGTGCTGCGCCAGCGGCCCGTTGACGAAGGTCCAGTTGGCGTCATAGAGCGAGGCGAAGGACTCGTCGCCGTTCAACATGACCTCCGCGAACACTTCGCGGATTTCCCGCTCCATGTGCGGAACCACATTCTCGAAGTTGGGCCAGGCTGCCGGATCCTTCGGCGATTTTTCGAGGTTGTCGGTATCCAGCCAACTGCCGACGAAGCTGCCCACGGTTTCCCTGGCCCCGGCCAGGTCCAGCAATCGCTGCGCTTCCTGGCCGATCTCCACCGGGTCGCGCAACTGGCCGTTGGCCGCTTTCTGCAGCGTGGTGTCGTCCGGCGTGGAACCGGTGAAGGAATAGCTCAACCAGGTGGCCATTTCATAGGAGGTCAATTCATAGGCGTCCGGGTCGATCCCGCCGTTGGCCGGATTCAGTTCGCCCAACTCGTGGCGGTACAGGAACTGCGGCGAGGACAGCATCGCCGTCAGCGCCAGTTGGATGCCCGCCTGCACGTCGCCGTCGGTGAAGCTGCCGTTGGCCAGTTCGGTGTAGGTCGATACTTCCTGGCTGTCCAGCGGGCGGCGGAACACTTTCGGCGCAAAGTCGCCGATAAACTGGTCGACGCAGTCCTGGTTGAAGGAGCCGCAGCTGAGTGCCGGTGAGAAATCGCGGCTCGCCGACCAGGCCGCGATCTCCTCGGCCACTGTGAGGTAGCGGTCGTAGGTACCGGTCACGATCGACGAATGGGCGTTGTTGATGAAGTAGCCGACCCGGCTGTCTTCGGCCAGCCCCCCGGACGCGGCAAAGTCGACACCCAGCAGATCCTCGACCGTATTCTGGTATTCGGTTCGGGTGAGAATCTTCAGCTGGCGGGCGCCGTAGCGGACGATACTGCAATTGGGCGGCACCTGGTCCTCCCAGAAGGTGTCGGCGATATAGTTGCCGACCTTCTCCGCGCATTCCGCACCGCAGAGGGAGGGTTGAGCCTGGGGCATCGAGGTCTCGATAAAGCTGATCATGAACTCCAGGTCGCGCGGTGTGTCCAGCGGTATGCCCACCGAACCGCCATCGGCCGCGAAACCGTGGCAGTCCGCGCAGACGGCGCTATAGATTTCGCCGCCGGTCATGTTGCCCGTATCGATGGGGCCGCCGCTGCTGGAGGAACTCGAACTGCTGGACGACGAGCTGGAGCTGCTGCTCGAAGAGCTTGAGCCACCCGGGCCGCTGCAGGTGGGCAGGACGAAACTGCCGTCGTGGTTGCCCTGGAAGCCGAAGGACGTGCTGCCGCCGGGGGAGAGGCTGCCGTTCCAGCCGACGTCACCGGCCGTTGCGGTGTTGCCGGAGACGTTCATGTTCACGTTCCAGCTGCCGGTGACCTGCGGCGGTTCGCTGAACTGAAGGGCAATCTCCCAACTGCTTACCGCGCTATTGCCGCCGTTGGTCACGGTGACATCCAACTGGTAGCCGTTATTCCAGACATTCTCCCCGGTGATCGAGCAGGATACGCCACCGTCACCACCGCCGCTGGATGAGTTGCTCGAACTCGAGCTACTGGTACTCGAACTGCTCGAACTCGAACTGCTGCTCGATGAGGCGCTGCTGCTCGACGAAGAGCTGGAGCTGCTGGAATTGTTGCCGCCGTCCGCGACTATCCGGTGCAGCGTGCCGCCGACGATGTCCGCCAGGTAAATTTCACCGCTGTTGGACTGGCCGAAGGTGGCGATAAACAAGTCCGTATCCGCCAGTGGGAACATGGCGTCGGTGTAGGCCCAGACCCTGCCGTTCTGGTAATCGGCGAAAATATAGGCGCCTCCCATACCGGCGATTTGCGATCCGCGGTAGACGTAACCGCCGGTGATCGATTGCCCCTGGCCGTGATCGTATTCGAACAGGGGATCGTCGTAGGGGCCGCTGCTGTTGCAGCTGTTGGACGTTGCGTGGAAGCCCTCCCGGCAGCGCCAGCCGTAATTGCCGCCGTTTTCGATAATATCGACTTCCTCGTACTGCGCCTGGCCCACATCGGCCAGCCACAAGTCGCCGGTGAGACTGTCAAAGCTCCAGCGCCAGGGGTTTCTCAGGCCGTAGGCGTAGATTTCCGGCAGGCCGCCGCCGTTAACGAAGGGGTTGTCCTGGGGAATGCTGTAGGGGGAACCGCTGTCGACATCGATCCTGAGCATGGCGCCGTGCCAGGTGCTGGTATCCTGGCCGTTGGCTTGTGGATCGTTGGCCGAACCGCCGTCGCCGAAACCGATATACAGGTAACCGTCGGGCCCGAAGGCGATGTTGCCACCGTTGTGGTTGGCGTAGGGCTGCTGCAGGGTGAGGATGTCCTGGCGCGATCCGGCGTTCAGGGTGGTGCCGTCCGGGCTTTCCGTATAGCGCGCGACGACCGACGTCATCGGCTCCGAATCCGGCGTGGTAAACGACAGGTAGACCGCGCCGTTGGCTTGGTAGTCGGGGTGGAACGCCATCCCCAGCAGGCCGCCCTCGACCTCGGTATCGACCAGGCCGGACAGGTCCAGATAGGTATTCCTGGTGGAGGTGAAATTGTCGGTGGCGTCGATCCAGTAGACCACCCCGGTTTTTTCCAGCACATACCAGCGCGAATCGTCGCCCGGCGCCTGCATCAGGCCGAGGGGCTGGTTGAAGGTCAGGTTCGGGAATGCCCGCTCGATTTCCACCGCCGGGGGCGGGCCGCTGGGGCCGCCGCTGGTCGAGGAGCTGGAACTACTCGAGGAGGAGCTGCTGCTGGAAGAGCTGGAACTCGACGAGGAATTTGAACTGGAACTCGAACTGCTGCTCGACGAGCTCGAGCTGGAATTGCCGCCCCCGTCACAAACCGAACCGGTCACAGCCGGTATGGCGGCGCTGGACGAGCCGTTGGTCACCTGTATTCCGAACTCGGCATACTGTCCCGGTTGGAGGTTGCCGTTCCACGACAAGTTGCTCGCCATGTAGGGGTTGTCGCCCGACAGGTTGGCGTTCCAGCTGCCGGTCACCGCGGTGCCGTCGCTGTATTCCCAGTTGACCTGCCAACCATCGATGGTGCTGGAGCCGTTGTTGGTGATGCGGATGCCGGCCTGCGCGCCAGAGCCCCAATCGTTGACCACGATGTACTCGCAGGTCGCCGCGACCGCTGCCTGCATTGAACTCCAGACGCACAAGAACAGAAATAATGAGGAGATTTTCAGGGTGGGGTTTTTCATTATTGTTTCCTGCACCGTCAAGATGTAAATGGATGCCGTCTCCCGGTGGCGCCCTTACTGCGGCGAATTGACCGGAAGTTTGACATTTAGGTGTAGAGGCGGCCAGTCGGATACCGGCAACGCTTCACTCTACTGACATGAGGTGCGGAAAACAGGCTTGGGTATGTTCGCTGGTTCTAAGCGGCCCAATACTTTTAATTATTTTTTACTTTCTGTTTTTATTGTATTTGGTTTTTTTGCATCTAAATTTTATTGAATCTCAGGAGTCTCTGAGTATCGTCATTCCGGCGAAGGCCGGAATCCAGGACCCGTTGGTTCCCCTGAGCGCCGGAACAAGGTAATCGTTTCCCTTTTGATCCACAAGCACCGCAATAGAATTTGGCGCCATTTTCATCTCGTTGTTGAGAGCGCGAAAAGATTATAGCTAGTACTCCGGGACGATAACCGGATTGCCAGGCGCTTCAGTTGGCGCTGAATTTGTCCTATCGTCCGGTGATTTAATGCTAACGGCTCCGCATGGGGTCAAGTAGCATAATTTGTACTTTGGAAATTCATGATTGCTTCGCCGTCCGGACGTGACGTCGAAGATGTAATGGTGTTTGGAATGCGTAAACTGCGAATGGGCATGGTTGGCGGGGGACAGGGCGCTTTTATCGGCGCAGTCCACCGGATTGCGGCGCTGATGGACGGCCAGATCGAACTGGTCTGCGGCGCCTTCAGCAGCGATCCGGTGCGTGCGAAGGCATCCGGCAAGGCTTTGTTTCTCGATGAGTCGCGCTGCTACGACTCCTATCAGGAGATGTTCGCCGGGGAATCCCTGCTGCCGCCGGGTGAGCGGATGGATTTCGTGGCCATCGTGACCCCGAATCACCTGCACTTTCCGGTCGCCCGCGCGGCCCTTGAGCAGGGCTTCGACGTCATCTCGGACAAGCCGGCCACGTTCAATCTGGAGGAGGCCCTGGAGCTTGAGGGTTTGGTCCATCTTTCGGGTCGCCTGTATGGATTGACCCATGTCTATACAGGGTACCCGATGGTGAAAGAGGCGCGCTCCCGTATTAAAAGTGGCGAGCTGGGGACCATCAAAAAAGTCGTGGTCGAGTATTCGCAGGGCTGGCTCGCCCACACGCCGGGCGTGGACAACAAACAAGCCGCCTGGCGACTGGACCCGGAGCGGGCCGGCATCAGTTGCTGCATGGGGGACATCGGTGTTCACGCGGCCAATCTGGCGGAATACCTGTGCGGCGACATTCGTGAGATCTGCGCGGACATCGGCCCAACGGTCGAAGGCCGCGCGTTGGATGACGATGGAACGGTGCTGCTGAAGTTCGGCTCCGGCGCCCGGGGAGTACTGCTTGCCAGTCAGGTGTCGGTAGGTGAGGAAAACAGTCTCAAGTTGCGCGTCTATGGAGACAAGGCGAGCCTCGAGTGGGCCCAGCAAGAGCCGAACACCCTCTGGATGAAATACCCGAATCGGCCAACCGAGATGCTGCGCGCGGGGGTGGGTCAACTTTCGCCACTGACGATGGCGAACCTGCGCACGCCGGCTGGTCACCCGGAGGGCTATCTGGAGGCCTTCGCCAATATCTATCGCAATTTCGCCGAACAGGTCACAGCGCGAATTTTTAACCTCCCCGTCCCGGAGGCCGCAGGCGACCTGCCCGGTATACGCGAAGCCATCCGGGGAATGGCATTCATCGAAAATGTGGTTCGTGCAAGCCGTTCTGAACAAAAATGGCATCCTCTGTGTTTGGACCCGGAAGCGCCGTTACAGGAGCCAACCCCATGACTCAAATCAAAGGGCCTGCGATTTTCCTGGCGCAGTTTGCCGGTGACAGGAAACCGTTTGACAATCTGGAAAACATCTGTGGCTGGGCCTCGGACCTGGGCTATAAAGCCGTTCAGATTCCAACCTGGGACCGCCGGCTGTTCAACCTGGAACTGGCCGCCGAGAGCCAGGCGTACTGCGATGACGTGGCCGGAATCGTGGCGGGTGCGGGCATGGCGATCAGCGAGCTATCTACGCACTTGCAGGGGCAACTGGTGGCTGTGCATCCGGCCTATGACAGAATGTTTGACGGCTTTGCGCCGGAGGGCTGGCGAGACAATCCCGCGGCGCGAACCGCCTGGGCGACGGAGCAGCTGCACTGCGCCGCCCGGGCCAGCCGGCGGCTCAATTTGTCGTCCCACGCCAGCTTTTCCGGCGCGCTTTTATGGCACACGGCCTATCCCTGGCCTCAGCGGCCCAGCGGGTTGGTGGAGGAGGGGTTTGCCGAGCTGTCGCGGCGCTGGACCCCCATACTGAACGCCTTTGACGAGGCGGGAGTGGATGTGTGCTATGAGCTGCATCCCGGCGAGGATTTGCACGACGGGGTGACCTTCGAGCGATTCCTGAAGGCGACGGGCAACCACCCCCGCGCCAATATACTGTACGACCCCAGCCATTTCGTGCTTCAACAGCTCGACTATCTGGCGTTCATCGATATTTACCATGAAAGAATCAAGGCCTTCCACGTGAAGGACGCCGAGTACAACCCCTCCGGCCGATCGGGTGTGTATGGCGGCTATCAGTCGTGGGTTGACCGTCCCGGGCGTTTTCGGTCACTGGGAGATGGTCAAATTGACTTCGGTGGCATCTTCAGTAAGCTCACTCAATACGGCTATCGGGGGTGGGCGGTCCTGGAATGGGAGTGCTGCCTCAAGCACCCGGAAGACGGCGCTCGCGAGGGCGCGGCATTTATTCGCAAGCACCTGATTCGCACCGCTGAAACAGCCTTCGATGACTTCGCTGCGATCGAACAGGACGCGGAAATGAATCGGTCCCTGCTGGGCTTGTGATTGGGCGAAGTCAGCCAAGAAACAAACAATAATTATAATAGGAATATTTATCATGAACTTTACCAGATTCCAACTTGGGCTCATGATGTTTCTTGAGTTTTTCATCTGGGGCAGTTGGTTCGTTACCCTCGGGACCTTCCTCGCAAGCAACCTCGAAGCCGCCGGGAGCCAGATAGGGCTGGCGTTTTCCACCCAGTCGTGGGGAGCGATTGTTGCGCCGTTCATCATCGGCCTGATCGCGGACCGGTATTTCAACGCCGAGCGCATACTGGGAACATTGCATCTGATCGGTGCCGTCCTTATGCACCAGCTGTATCAGGCCCCGGACTTCAGCGCATTTTTCCCCTTCCTTTTGGCTTACATGATTCTCTATATGCCGACCTTGGCCCTGGTCAATTCAGTCTCCTTCCGGCAAATTGACGACCCCGCCAAAGAGTTCTCGAAAATCCGGGTGTGGGGAACCATTGGCTGGATCGTGGCGGGGTTGGTTATCAGCTACCTGTTCTCGTGGGATTCGCAGCAAGCCATTGGCGAGGGGCAGTTGAAAAACACGTTTTTGATGTGCGCAATTGCGTCGGCGGTGTTGGGTGTGTTCAGCTTTACCCTTCCGAAGACGCCGCCGGTGGCCGCCGGGAGAGAAAAACCCACACTGCGTGACATCCTTGGTGTTGAGGCGTTCGCCCTGTTCAGGGACAGGAACTTCGTGGTCTTCTTCATCAGCTCCATTCTTATCTGTATTCCACTGGCATTTTACTACCAGAATGCCAATCCCTTCCTGACAGAAGTGGGTGTGGAAAATGCAACCGGAAAAATGACCATCGGGCAAATGTCCGAAGTGCTGCTCATGCTTTGTGTCCCGGTATTCCTGAGTCGATTCGGTATTAAGTTGACTTTGCTGGTTGGCATGCTGGCATGGACTCTCAGGTATTTGTTGTTCGCCTATGGCAATGCCGACAGCCTGGCATTCATGCTGATACTGGGTATCGCCCTGCATGGTATCTGTTACGATTTCTTCTTCGTTTCCGGGCAAATCTATACCGATTCCAAAGCGGGAGCGCAATTCAGGAGTTCGGCACAGGGGGTGATCACATTGGCCACCTACGGGGTGGGGATGTTGATCGGTTTTTGGGTGGCTGGTCAGGTTACCGATGCCTTCGTCCATGAAAGTGGTCACTCCTGGATGCAAATCTGGCTGATTCCTGCTGCCTTTGCGTTGGTCGTTTTCTCCGTCTTCGCCCTGTTTTTCAAGAACGAGAAAATAACGTCAGGCGCGGAAAAACCCGTGGCTAATCCGCCAGCGCCTGAGACCGCTTCCTGAACTCAGATGGAGACTCATCGAATTGTTTGCAAAACAGCCGGCTGAAATAGCTGGGGTCCGTAAAGCCCGTTTGTAAGGCAACGGAAGAGATTGGGAGACTGGTTTCTGCCAGTAGCCTTCGAGCGTTTTCAAGACGGACCTCGGCGATAAACTGCTTGGGAGTTTTCGAGAGGTAGGCGCCGAACCGTCTTTCCAGCGCGCTGACCGACAAGTTGGAGATGGCCGCGAGTTCCGAAACGCTGATCTGGTTCATGTAGTTTGTTCGAATGTAATCAATAGGCGCTTTCAGTCGCTCGAGTGCATCCAATGCAATGGATGTTTTTTCGAGGTGACGGGATATGCCATATGATCCGATGATATGACCCTCGGTGTCATAAAGCGGGCGTTTGGAAGTGGAGAACCAGCATGTTTCCCCGGATTTGAGGATATTTATTTCCAGTCTTTCATCGACTGGCTCCCCTTTCATTACTCGCTGGTCATCGGCAAGAAACTGCTCAGCGATATGTCTTGGCGCAAAGTTATAGTCGTTAAGGCCGATGACTTGGTCCAATGTTTTCATCCCGATATGTTCCAGGAAATGATGATTGGCGTAGACAATCCTGCTTTCTGAATCCTTGACCCAAAACAGCATATCAGACAGTAAATCGAACGCTTGCATTAACTGTTGAATGCCTGCCAGTTCGAGTATATTCTGAGGCGTCTGAGTTTCTTTAATATTGGAAGACATCTCTCTAAACCCTGAAATTTTTTAAACCCTGAAATATACCGATATCCCATCTGCAGTCTGTTAGTAGTTTCGGCCATTCAATGATGTTAGCGCTACCTTTACATAAACTTCCTCAAAAAGCCCGCGGTGCCTCAAAAGTAAGAGCATACTAACGCCGAATTTGTCCAACTGGAAAGCGATTCTATTCTAACCCAGAGGTCGAGTGTGGAGTAGCATGATTCACATCACGGCTCGTTACGCATCGGTCCCGAAGCCAGGAGGTCCCAATAAAAACACGCCTTGGGCCGATGGTACATAACAATAAATATAGAGGAATAAACTGCGATGAAAGAATCCTCCTATACATTGACTCGTCGCCAACTATTGCGCAATGCAGCACTGATCCTGGGTATCAGCGCTGTGCCCCCGGGAGTCGCTTCGGCAGTATTGTCAGGTGCCGGCAAGGGCAAAGACGCTGTTCCCAATACCCTCACCCCGCCCCAATTCCAGTTGGTATCGAAACTGAGCGGCATGATCATCCCGGAATCCGATACTCCCGGCGCGGTAGGGGCCGGTGTGCCTTTATTCATCGATGCACTTCTTACCGACTATTGCTCCGCGGGGCATTGCCAGCGGTTTCTCATGGGATTGCGGGAAGTGGATGCGCTGGCACGTCCCCACGGATTTTCCGGATTTCTGAAGGCTGACGATGGAGCACAACTTCGCATCGTAAAAGAACTCGACGAAGAGGCTTACGCCCAGAGCGTGGAGTCAGTGGGTGCAGTGTTCTTCAGAGAATTCAAAGAAATGGTTCTGATCGGCTACTACACATCGGAAGTGGGGGCGAGGGTTGAGCTGGCGTACGCCCCTGTGCCAGGGGAGTACGATGGCTGCGTTCCATTGTCCAAATCCGGGCGTGCATGGGCGACCAACGGTTTCCCAACAAGCCGGATTAAAGTCACGCACGCATAAAATAGAAAATAAAATTTTAAAACAATAGCGTCGGTAGACAGGTGGAGTTGATTGTGGAAAGACAAACATTTGATGCCATAGTGGTGGGATCTGGTATATCCGGGGGCTGGGCCGCAAAAGAATTGACAGAGAAGGGGCTAAAGACTCTGGTTGTCGAGCGCGGCCCCAAAATGGTTCACCGAGAAAGTTATACCAATGATTTCAGCAATCCCTGGGATCTGGAGCACCGCGGCCTGGTAAACGAAGATCTTCTGGCAAGCGACTATCACATACAGAGCAAGTGTTACGCATTCAGTGAATTCAACCGTGAACGCTTTGCCAATGATCGGGAGCAGCCCTACATACAGGAAAAACCCTTCGACTGGATACGCGGCTATCAGACTGGCGGGCGCTCCCTGTTGTGGGGGCGGCAGTGTTATCGCTGGAGTGACCTCGATTTTGAAGCCAACAAAAACGACGGCCATGGCACCGATTGGCCCATACGCTACCAGGATATAGCGCCCTGGTATGACTATGTGGAGGAATTTGCTGGAATCAGTGGCAACCTGGACCATATCCCGCATCTGCCGGACGGTAAGTTCCAGCCTCCGATGGAGATGAACTGCGTGGAGAAGGAGGTAAAGTCCCGGATAGAAAAGAAATTTCCGGGCCGCCATATGGTGATCGGCCGCGCAGCGCATTTGACAGAGCCAAAGCCGGTTCACCTGGAGCTTGGGCGCGGCAAGTGCCAGAACCGTCATCAGTGCCATCGGGGCTGTGCCTTCGGAGCCTATTTCAGCAGCTTGAGCGCCACCCTGCCGGCTGCAGAGAGGACGGGAAACCTCCAAATCGTTAACGACAGCATCGTCAAGGAGGTGCTCTACGACCGCGAATCCGGCAGGGCCTCCGGCGTTCGGATTATCGATCGCAATACACGGAAGGTGCGCGACTATCATGCCCGTGTGGTTTTCCTGTGTGCCTCCACGATCGGAACGACCCATATCATGTTGAATTCGACCTCGGAGCGCTTTCCTAACGGCATTGCAAATTCAAGTGGCGTGCTGGGTCGCTACCTGATGGATCACACCATGTGGGTGGGGGCGGCAGGTATCTTTCCGGGCCACGAATCCAGCTATTACTCAGGGCGCCGCCCCAATGGGATCTATATCCCGCGTTTTCGCAATGTCACCGAGCGGCGCCCTGACTATGTGCGGGGTTTCGGCTATCAGGGCAGGGCCACCCGGCTCAGCTGGCAGGAGCGGAAAGACGGGCCCGGCTTCGGCCTCCCATTGAAGGAGAAGCTTAGAAGACCCGGCCCCTGGCAATTTACGCTCGCTGGCTTTGGCGAAATGCTGCCGCACTTCGACAACCGGGTGACGCTCGATCGCAGTAAGCGGGACACCTGGGGTATTCCGCAACTGAAAATGGATGCCTCCTGGCGTGACAATGAGCACAAAATGCGCGTCGATATCGCCAGGTCCGCGGTGGAAATGCTCGAAGCGGCGGGATTGCAGGACGTTCGATCCTTTAATGTCGATCATGCGCCAGGACTGGCGATTCATGAAATGGGTACGGCGCGCATGGGAAGGGACCCGAAGACATCGGTACTCAATGGGTACAACCAGTGCCACGATGTCAGGAATCTCTTTGTCACCGACGGCGCGTCCATGAGCTCTTCGGCCTGCCAGAATCCATCGCTGACCTATATGGCCTTAACCGCGCGAGCGGTCGACTATGCGGTCAAGGAACTAAAGGCAGGGCGGATCTGAGATCCTGTCTGAGATATTCGTGAGTTTGGCCCAGGACGGGGCGGGGCATGGGGCCTCTTTCCAGCCCGGGGCTGTCTCACCTTGCCTCAGAAAACAAGCCTTAATACAACTGCTGGAGACAGACGATGATGGCAACGGGAAAGCGTAGCGCAATGAGCCGAAGAAAATTTATCAAGATGGCTGCCTCGGGTATCGGCCTGGGTGTGGCGGCGGGCGGACTGCCTGCCAGGGCCTGGATGAATTCCGGACGTTCGGTTGGTGTACAGCTCTATACGCTGAGAAAGCTGATGGCTGAAAGTGTCCCAAAGACATTGCAGTTGGTTTCCGGAATCGGCTACCGGGAGGTTGAATTGGCCGGCCTTTTCGGCGAGTCCCCGGAAAATTTTCGCCGGATGCTGGATGGTGAAGGGTTGAAAGCGCCTTCGAGCCATGTTCCATTGGAAATACTTGAGGAGAATTTCAGCGCGGTTTTGGAAGCCGCAGTGACACTCGGGCACAAATTCCTGGTGCTACCCTATCTTCAGGAGAATCGTCGCAAAGCCCTCGACGATTACAAGAGCCTGGCACAAAAGATGAATCATTGGGGGGAGGCTTGTCACAAGGCCGGGTTGAAATTTGCATACCACAATCACGCATTTGAATTCGAGGTTATCGACAACAAGATACCTTACGATATTTTGGTCACCCAAACGGATCCGAATTACGTGTTTTTGGAAATGGATCTCTATTGGATGGCTAAAGCGAAACAGGATCCCCTAAGCTATTTCAACGCCTATCCAGGTCGCTTCCCACTATGGCATATAAAAGACATGAACCTTGATGGCGATATTACGGACGTTGGTGAGGGGATCATAAATTTCTCAAAAATATTCTCCGCCGAAAGGCTGTCCGGTCTTGAGCATGGGTTTATAGAGCATGACAACACGTCGGACCCGGAAGGCACTTTGCGTACAGGTTATAAAACGGTTAAAAGCATCTAATAAAAACAATTGAAAGAAAGTAAATAATAAAAATCTGGGCAGGCAGTAATGTCGACAATAACTACGTCGACATATGTACCAGTATACAAGCCTATAAATAGATGGGAGAGAAAAAATGACTATTCAGTCTCGCTGGGGGCGTAAAGCACCGGATAAATTCAAGAGGAAGAAGTTATCGATATGTATCGCCACCACTTTCATTTCGACGTCCTGCGTGGCGATTGCGCAAGAAGGAACAATAGAAGAAGTTATGGTGGAAGGCGTTCGTGCCTCTTTAACTCGCGCAATGGATGTAAAACGCGATGCTACCGGAGTCGTAGATGCGATTTCTGCAGAAGATATGGGAAAATTCCCGGATTCCAACCTGGCGGAGTCACTCCAGCGCATTACCGGTGTTTCCATTAACCGTGTAAACGGTGAAGGCGCCGAAGTCACTGTGCGGGGCTTCGGTGGCGGCTTTAACCTGGTAACGTTAAACGGCCGTCAGATGCCCGCCGCAAACGTTGGTACGATTACGGGAAACTCGGAGGATATCGACACCCAGGGGACGTCGCGCTCGTTCGATTTCTCCAGCCTGGCCTCAGAGGGCGTGGCGGGTATTCAGGTCTATAAAACGGGGAAGGCCTCTGTGCCGACGGGGGGCGTGGGTGCAACCATCAACGTGCAAACCATTAAACCACTGGAAGCGGGGGTCAAGGGTTCAGTCGGTGTCAAAGGCGTTATGGACGAGTCCGGTGAGGATAGTGTCACGCCTGAGGCCAGCGGTTTGTACAGCTGGGTTAACGATGAAAGCACCTTCGGCGTGTCGGTTTTCGGTTCCTACCAGGAGCGCAGTTCAGGTAGCCGCGGTGTCAACGTCGGTGGCTACTCCTTCTTTGACTACAGCTCGGATCTGAGTTTTCTGCAGGACGCTGACGTGGTGAATGCGCCCGAGGATGGCGCCTTGATGGCACTACCGTGGAATATGGGCGTCAACACCGCCGATATCAACCGCAAGCGCGCCAACGGCATGTTGACCGTGCAGTTTGCACCTTCCGACCGCCTGACGTTGACCGCGGACGCGCTGTATACCTCCAACGCCCTGGAGTCTACCGGCCTGATTCCGGGTATCTGGTTCTCGCGCCAGTTCAGTTTTGTGGAATTCGATGGTAGCGACGTCGTGGCGACGCCTCGAAAACTGATCGAAAATATCGCTTCGCCGGATGGCCGCGGTAAAGATTACTTCTTTCAGAATCTGTCTGATGCGACAAAAGATGAGCTCCAATCCTTCGGTTTCAATGCTGAGTACCAGGCAAGTGACGCCCTGGTGCTGAGATTCGACGCAGCGAGCTCCAGTTCGAAATCCGGTGGTGACGGCCCGCGGGGCGCCAACAGTTGGCGCGCCAACGTCGCCGCCGCTGGTGCGGGCTGGCAGGCTGCCTACTATGGCGGCGATGCGCCAACGGCTACCGTCGGCGTGGTTGAAAACGCGGGGCCCGCAGGCGGGAATGGCAACGGTGTTCTGGATGCGGGCGATATCGGCACCCAGACGATCCGTACCATTTTTTCGGATCAGGAAACCGACATCGAACAGTTCCGATTCGATGGGACCTGGGATCAAGGCGAAGGCCTGCGTGTTGATTTCGGCGTTGGCTATATCACTTCTGAAATGCGCCAGACTCACTCCGAAACCCAGGACTTTCTCGGTGGCTGGGGTGTCGGTGTCCGGGATATTCCCGATCCCGATGTGCTCACCCAGGTTTGTACCACCTGCGAGTTCGAAGACCTGAATATCGGTGGTGGTTACCCAGGAGCTGACGGTGTCGCCCCGGACGGTTATTACCTCACTGTATTGGGTAGCGAATCCTTCGCCGTAGATCCCTATGCATTCGCGAGAGCCATGGACGGATACGGCGGCAACTTCGATTTCAACAATCTGACGCCTGCGGCATTCGATGATAACACCGTTGACGAAGACATCATTTCGGCCTATGTGTCCGCTGCGTTCGAAGGTGAAATCTCAAGTATGACAACGCAAACTGTGGTTGGTCTGCGTTATGAGAGTACGGATGTCACCTCAACCGCCCGGCAGAATGTGGTGACTGAACTCACTTGGTTGTCGGATAACGACTTCGGCAATGTATTCAGTGTCAGCCTGCAAAACCTGGACGATTCCTACTCCTATACCAATATATTGCCGAACATCGACTTCTCGGTTGATATCAGCGAAAGCTGGAAGGCGCGTGCTTCGGTAAGCCAGACGATTGCCCGTCCTCAGTACAACGATTTGTTTACCACAACCGCCGTCGGTGCGCCGCCAACCCTGACCATGCTGGGCGGGGTGCCGACGGCGACCCGGGGCAATGCAAAGCTGGACCCACTGGAATCCACCAACTTTGATTTGTCGGTAGAGTACTACTATGGCGATTCAAACTATGCATCATTGGGCTACTTCCGAAAATCGGTGAATAACTTCGTGGGTACGGAGACGGTCGATGAGCCCTTGTTCGGCCTCAAGGACGTCACGTCCGGTGCGGAGACTACGCTGTCCGCTGAGGCGGCGGCCGCACTCGCAGCCGGAGGCTATACGGTAAACGAGCAAAACATGTTTACCATGGCCGCTATTCTGGCCAATCCCGATGATTTCCCAGGTGGGGCGACGGATTATATCGATCCCTCAGAGCCGGGAGGTACGGAGCAGGCTCTGGATATTCTCACCCAGTACGATATCAGCCCGAGTGCGAACGATCCGGATTTCATCTTTTCTGTAGCCCAACCTGTCAATACCCAAACAGCGGTAATAGACGGCTTTGAATTGGCATGGCAGCACTTCTTCGGCGAAACCGGCTTCGGGTTCCAGGCCAACGCCACTCTTGTTGATGGCGACGTAAGTTACGACCTGAGTGCAGATCCGTCCGTTAATCAGTTCGCACTGGAGGGCTTGTCGGACTCGGCCAATCTGGTGTTGATCTATGAAAAGAACGGCTGGTCGACGCGTGTTGCGTACAATTGGCGGGACGAGTTCCTGGCTGAAACCGCTCGTGCGGCCGGTTTGCCCGCGTTTGTCGACGAGTTCTCCCAGGTGGACTTCAACGTCAGCTATGACGTTAATGACAGGCTGACGTTCTCATTGGATGGAATCAACGTTACCGGAGAAGGCCAAAGGATCTTCAGTCGGACCAATAACATGTTGTGGTGGAGCGCCGAAGCCGATCCGCGTTATATGTTTTCAGTTCGTTATAGCTTTTAATTATTAAGAGCAAGGTTCCCTCCTCCTGGAGGGAGCCTCTTTTACACTCGCACTCTGCTGAGTATCTTCAGATTTAACATTCACTTTTAGGGCTGATTCTATTATAAAGAACGAAATCCTTTTATGGCCGGAGCGGTAGTGATTTCCTATGAAGAATAAAATTCTCAATAATATCGATCACAGGGAATTAAAGGTTGATACAAGGCCAGATCGAAGCTACGGAGATGTGGTTAACCGGGCATTGGCATTCACTACAGAGTATTCGGACTTGCACAAGGAATTTCCTATTCTTCTGTACAGAGATCCCTACACAGAAGAATTTCATGGCCATGTTATTCTGGGGTTCGAAAAAGACGAGAACCTGTTTATTGAAAACAATGAATGGCAAGCCCGTTGCATTCCGGCGACTATGGCCCGTGGCCCGTTTTCTATCGGTTACCAGAAGCGCGAACAGGGCGCTCAGGACTCGATAGAGACTGTCATCATGGTTAACGAAAACGATCCGCGCTGCAACAGCGGGGTGGGTGAGCCCGTTTTCCTGGAGTTTGGTGGTGAGTCACCTTATTTGGCCTATATCAAAAGAACACTCAATACTATCGATTCTGGACTGAAATTGGACAAGCTGTTCTTTACCTTGATGGAAGAATGTGAACTCATTGAGCCGGTATCCATTGATGTTTCACTGGATGAAGGCCGAAAAATCAACTTTAAAAACTACTATACCATCAGTGAGGAAAAGCTGGTCTTGCTCGATGTCGACAAGACTGTGAAATTACATAAATCCGGTGTCTTTGGCCTGATTTACTTTGTGTTGTCATCCATGGGGAATTTCCAAAAACTCATTGAGCTAAAAAACGCCAAATCATAAATCCCGGTTAGTATTGCATATGGCAGATAAGAAAAAGATCGCTCGGGTTATCGAGGGCGTTAAACCTGATCAAATTCCCTTTGGAGATATTTTTTCCGGCAACGAACCGGTAGTGTTGCGAGGCCTGGTGTCAGATTGGCCGATGGTTAAGGCTGGTAGAGAATCCCCGCTCCGGGGGATGGAGTTTCTGGAAACCAATTATAGTGGTAAACCGGTAACGGCCTACATCGGTGATCAGGAAATGAATGCCCGTTTCGGTTACAACGACACTTGTACAGGTTTCAATTACAGATCGGAAAAAATGCGTCTGGGTGACGTGTTTGCAGAGATTAGAAGCGGGTTCAATAAGAAAAGTCATCCTTATTATTACGTTAATTCCCTGGCGTTGAGGGATGGTTTTCCTGGTGTTTCAGAAGAGAACAGGTTAGACCTTAATCACCCGGAATTTTCGCACAGTGCTCAGGTTGCCAGGATTTGGATTGGTACCGAGTCGCGCGCCCCCGCACATTATGATATTCCGAAGAATATCGCCTGTTGCGTTATCGGAAGGCGGCGTTTCACTTTATTTCCGCCTGATCAGGTCCACAATCTGTATCCGGGGCCATTAAATCCAACACCCGGTGGCCAGGTGATCACCATGGTGGATCTGAAGAATCCGGATTTTGGCAGGTACCCTCGCTTCAACGATGCCTTGAAGTCAGCCGTTATTGCCGACCTTGAGCCTGGCGATGCACTCTATTACCCCTCAATGTGGTGGCATGAGGTCGAGGCCAAAGATAGTTTCAATGTGATGATCAACTATTGGTGGATTAATTCTCCGGCTTATATGGGTAACCCACTGGATGTCCTGATGCACGCCATGCTGAGTTTACGCGATCGCCCAGAAAGCGAGAAGAATGCCTGGCGGGAGCTGTTTGATTACTATATTTTCGGCGCCACGGAAAACGTGACGGGGCATTTGCCCGACGAGTGTCTAGGGGCTTTGGCAGACATGGATGAGTTGACAGCGCGCCAGCTGCGCGCACAGCTGCAACACAACCTGAATCGTTAACTCTCCGGAGAGTAATCAATGCGAGAGAAAGCGCGTGTAGTCATAGCCGGTGGCGGAACGGCTGGCTGGTTGACAGCTTACAGCCTGGTCAAGCGTTTGGGTAACTTGCTCGAAATCACCCTGGTTGAATCGGACCAGATCGGAACCGTCGGCGTGGGAGAGGCGACCATTCCCACCATGCGCGCCTTTCACCAACTTGTCGAGATCGATGAGCGCGAATTTATGCGCGCAACCCAGGCAACATTTAAGCTCGGTATTGCCTTTGAGAACTGGGGTGCTCCGGGCGAGAGCTATAGTCATTCATTCGGTGTCATCGGGCAAAGTACTTGGATGGCGGAATTCCATCAGTATTGGATGGAAGCACGTGCAAATGGCTTTGGCGGCAGCCTGGAAGACTATTGCCTAGAGTTAAAGGCGGCAAAGGCCGGCAAATTCGCGGTGAAGGCGGGAAATACACCGCTGAACTACGCCTTTCACTTGGACGCGACGGCCTACGCCGGATTCCTGAGAAGAAAAGGCGAGTCACTGGGTGTTCAGCGTATCGAAGGGAGGATTATCGAAACGGCCGTTGATCCATATACCGGAAATATTCAGTCGTTGGAGTTGGAGCAGGGCGAGAAAATCACCGGTGATTTTTTTGTCGATTGCACCGGGTTTAACAGCTTGCTGCTGGGTAAAGTATTAGGTGTCGAATATGAGGACTGGAGCCATTGGCTGGTCGCAGACCGGGCTCTGGCGGTGCAAACGGAAAGTGCCGGTCCGCCCCCGCCCTATACCTGCGCCATTGCGCACCCCTGCGGATGGCAGTGGCGCATTCCCCTGCAACATCGTACCGGTAATGGTATTGTCTACAGTAGCCGGTTTTGCTCCGACGAAGACGCCCGTTCTATTTTGATCGGAAATGTTACTGGAAAAAACATCACTGAGCACCGTCTCCTGAAATTTAAAGCCGGCCGCCGAAAAAAGGCATGGCACAAGAACTGTGTTGCCATTGGTTTGTCGAGTGCTTTCCTTGAGCCGTTGGAGTCGACCAGCATACACCTGATTACCACCGCACTGGTGCGCCTGATGAGGCTCTTCCCATTTTCAGGCGAGTCTGCGCCGCTTGCGGAACGATTTAATCACGAAACCAGGTTTGAGTTGGAAGCGGTGCGGGACTTTATCATCCTGCACTACAAGCAGACGCAAAGAGATGACAGTGAGTTTTGGAATTACTGTCGAACCATGGCTATTCCGGATAGTCTCACCCATCGCATAGAAATATTTAAGGAAAACGGCTATGTATGGCCGGATTCGGTCAACTTGTTTCGGGTGGACTCGTGGGTCCAGGTGATGATGGGGCAGGGGTTGTTTCCTGAGCACCGACACGGTGCTGGCCGTATATTGCCGCTCGAGGCGCTGAAGTCCCAACTTGAAAAGTTGAGATTTTCGGTCAACCAGAATCTCTCCAGGATTCCTGCTCACGAAGAATTTATAAAGCAGTATTGCCAGGCTAGGAACTAATATATCGAAGGGGTCGACGATGAAAAGATGCTTGTCCATAGAGGCGATGGTGGCGGTTACACTCGTATTTATTGGGGCTGTTGTCGGATGCCAGAAAGACGTGTCCGGTAAAAAAACACTGAAAATTGATCCAGCAGTCGTAGAAACCTCAGGCGGCCGGGTTAAAGGTGCTATCGAAGGGGATATTCTTTCGTTTAAAGGTATTCCCTATGCAAAGCCCCCGGTAGGTGATCTGCGCTGGAGAGCGCCTCAGGCGATCAGTTGGGAAGGCGTACGCCCCGCAACAGAATACGGCAACGACTGTATGCAAGAGCCTTTTCCCAGCGACGCGGCGCCTCTCGGCGCTAAGCCGGCGGAGGACTGCCTGGTCTTGAACGTCTGGAAAAAAGCCGACGACGATATTGACGAGAAGCTACCCGTAGTGGTGTGGATTCACGGCGGCGGATTCGTAAACGGAGGGTCGTCCCCTGCGGTCTATGACGGCAGTGCCTTCGCCCGTAAAGACGTGATTTTTGTGAGTATCAATTACCGCCTGGGCCGCTTTGGGTTTTTTGCCCATCCAGCGCTGACCGCCGAGAAGGATGGCCTGCTGGGCAACTACGGATACATGGACCAAGTGGCGGCGATGCAGTGGATTAGTGAAAATATTGCGGCTTTTGGCGGTGATCCCGGCGCTATCACTATCATGGGGGAGTCGGCTGGTGGCTTCTCGGTGATCAACCTGATGCTCGCAAAGCAATCCCGTGGTCTGTTTCAGCGCGCCATCATCATGTCGGGCGGCGGGCGGACCCGGGCAAATGCAGACCGCGGTATCGATACCGCGCCCGAAGGTCAATTGACGGCTGAGCAGGTCGGCATCAACCTCGCCAATGCCAACGGCATTGAAGGCACGGGCCCTGAAGCGTTGGCAGCACTGCGCACCTTAAGTGCCGAGCAGGTGACGGATGGCCTCGATCTGCTCGACCTGTTTGCGCCCAGGGAAGGCCCGGAAACCTTTGTGGGCGGTCCCCTCAGGGATGGCGAGATGATCACCGAGGATATCGGTATTCGCATCGCCAGGGGCGACGCCGCCAAAGTGCCTGTGTTGATCGGCACTACCAGTGCGGATCTCGGTTTCGCCGGGGGCAACACTAAAGAGGAATTGTTTGCCAGCTTCGGCGATTATGCCGGGGAGGCGCGTCTGGCTTACGATCCGAACGACGACATGTCTTTGCGGGCGCTGCAGGCCGCGGTTGGCGCTGACCGCTCTATGAATGAGCCGGCGCATTTCGTGGCTCGGGAATTGACCCGTCGGGCTCAGCCTGTGTGGTTGTACCGTTTTTCCTACGTTGCCGAGAGCATGCGTGACCAATGGAGTGGTGCTCCTCACGCGACAGATATCCCATTCTTCTTCGATACCGTCAGTGCGAAGTACGGAGACCGGTTGACCGATCAGGACCGGCGTGCGGCTTTCCTGGCGAATGAAGCTTTCGTGAATTTTATTAAGACCGGAAATCCCAATTCCCCGGGTAGTGAAGACTGGCCGGCATACCAGGGGCCTCGGGGGCCGATCATGAATTTCTCCAACAACGCCACTGCGGAGGTTGTTGACGATCCCTGGCAGGAGCGCCTTTCGGTAATTACTCGTATTGCTGATGAAGGACTATTTCCCAATTTGCAGGGAAAGAAGGCAGATGCGGATTAAAATTGACGCGGCAGGAAGGGCGCGCAATGGGATGGACTGTAAGGAGCTTCTCGGCAATGTCGCCTTGGACAGTGCATTCGGGTCGTGGCAGGTCTTCCAAAAGGATAATTGTATTCACCTGGTTTTTCGCTTTGATTGCGACGGAAACACGTTTGTTCTTCCCAAAGAATTCCTCTCTCTACCGCGGGCAGAGCGTAGCCACCATCTAAAAAGCATATTTAAACAGGTAATCTCGAGTGTGGACTTGCAGGTAAGAGAAGGCTCCGTCGAGAAGCGGGTTCTCGGACTGTTGAGAGAAAACCTGCGTACTTATGTCAGTATAGATAGCCTTGCGCGGGCGCTGCATATGAGCCGGGCAACCCTTTACCGCAGATTAAAGGAGGAGAAAACCAGTTTTTCTCGGTTGCTGGACCAGGAACGTCAGCGGTTGTTCGCCCGACACCGGCACCGAACGGCGGCACAGTTGTGCCATCTGCTCGGTTTCCGGGATCCCAGTGCCTACTATAAGGCGCGTAAGCGCTGGTATGGAAAGCGTGACCGAGGCTCTAATATGGTAAACGGACGGCGGTTACTTCTAATAGACAACGAAGGAGAAGTTCCATGACATCACCCTTGACCGCTGGCGCGACGGGTTTCAGCCGGGCAGCTGCTGGCGCCGGTACTCGGTCGGGGTCTGATTGTGGCGGCGTTTGAAGGCGGCGTTGAAGGGGCTGAGGGAGCGGTAGCCGATATCCAGCGCGATAGTCAGCACCGGCAGGTGCACCTGGCCCGGATCCGCCAGGCGCGCGCTGGCTTCGTCGATGCGGAAGCGGTTTAGGTATTCATTGAAGTTGCGGTAACCCAGGTGGCGGTTGATCAACGTTCGCAGGACATACTCCTGGGTGTCGAGCTGTTCCGCCAGCGCGCGAATGGTCAGCCCTGTGTGGCGGTAGCCGCCGGATTCCATATGGGACTGCAGTTTCTCCAGCAGCCGGCGCTGCTGCTCGTCCAGCAGCTGCGGCGCCTTGGCCGGCGTCTCCCCCGCGGGCTCCGCCGCCGCTGCCCGGGGTAGGGATTCCGCCAGGGCGCCGGGGGAAAGGGCCAGCAGCCACAGGCAGGCGGCCAGGGCCAGTCCGCTGGCCAGCACCGCGTGCAGCGTCGGCACGCCGGCGGGCACCGGCCAATAGGAGAACAGGAGCTCGGCACAGACCACGACCAGCATGTAGCTGCCGATGGCAATCAGGAGACAGGCGCGCAGGCTGCGGCGCGATTCGACCAGGTCCGACTGGTACTGGCGCAACAGGGTCGCCAGGCCGGCGCCGAGCAGGCCGAGCTGCAGCAGCTGCTTGAGCAGGTAAAACCCGTGGCCCAGCGCGGGCCAGCGCCCTGCATCCAGGTGGGTGGCGGTGAGGCCGACCGCGATACTCACCGCGATCAGCGTCCAGCCGGGCCGCGGAAAACGCTCGCACTCGCTGCACAGGGCGTGACTGAAAAGCCAGAAGGTACCGGGAATCAATTCGGTGGGGAAGTCGACCAGAAAGCCGATCAGCGGCCCGCGTTCCGGCAGCACCGGGCGCAGCAAGTAGAAGAAGACCCCGGTGAGCAGGACCAGCAGCCAGCGCCCGGCGGCCTGGTGGCGGTGGCTGATGGCGAGTTTCGCTGATGCCAGCAGCAGGAGTCCGCAGGCAGCACCGGAAAAGAATACAAAGCTGGTGGTCATCAGCCGGTCTTCTGTCCTCTGTTTACCGCCATCTGGATGCCCAGGCATCCAGCACCTTGCTGGAATAGGTGTGGCGGCCGTAGCTGCCGTTGTAGTAGGCGAGGGCATTGGCCAGGTTGCCCTTGGCCACGCCGATATAGTGCTTGAGAATGGTACAGCCGTAGCGCAGGTTGGTGTCCATGTCGATCAGGTTGTCGTCCGGGCGGCCTATCTCGTTTTTCCAGAAGGGCATCACCTGCATCATGCCCTGGGCGCCCACCCGGGACACCGCGTAGGGGTTGAAGGCGCTCTCTATCTGGATCACCGCCAGCACGATCTCCGGGCGCAGGCCAGCGCGGGTGGCCTCGCGGTGCACCGCTTTCAGCACGCGCATGCGCTCCTGCGGGTCCTTGATATAACGGGCCAGGGGCTGGGACTTGGCCATCAGCCAGACTTCCGCGTCGAAGCGGTCGGTGAAGCTGTCCGCCTGGGTCACCGCCTCTGCCAGAGCGCGCTTGAGTTCCGGGTCTATCTCCGGAACTGTTTGCGCCTGGGCGCAAACAATCGACAGCGAGAGCAGTAGGGTAAGGCAGCTTCTTGTCATGGGGTTCTGTCTGCGTGGACCCGGTTCGGCGAGGCGGCTCAGTACTTCCCGATCAGTTTCAGCAGCACTTCCTCCAGCTGCGATTCGGCGAACTCCTGGCTCTCGGCGTCGCGGCGGCCCTTGTATTCCACCACGCCCTTTTCCAGGCCGCGGTCGCCGACGACGATGCGGTGCGGGATGCCCATCAGCTCCACGTCGGCGAGCATGGCGCCGAGGCGCGCCTTGGGTTCGTCCATAAAAAGCACGTCGACGCCCTGGGCGCTCAGGGACTCGTAAAGGTGTTCGCACTTCTCCCGCACCAGGTCGCTCTTGTGCATATTGATCGGCACTATGGCCAGTGCAAAGGGCGCGATGGCGTCGGGCCAGATGATGCCGGCCTCGTCGTGGTTCTGCTCGATGGCGGCGGCGACGATGCGGGATACGCCAATGCCGTAGCAGCCCATGGTCATCACCTGTTCCTTGCCGTTTTCGTCCAGCACGGTCGCGTTCATCGCGCGGCTGTACTTGTCGCCCAGCTGGAAAATATGGCCGACCTCGATACCGCGCTTGATTTCAAGCTGGCCCCGGCCGTCCGGGCTGGGGTCGCCGGCGACCACATTGCGCAAGTCCTCCACGCGGCCCAGCGCCAGGTCGCGGCCCCAGTTGACCCCGGTGAAGTGGTAGTCGTCCCTGTTGGCGCCGCAGACGAAGTCCACCAGCTGCGCCGCCGAGCGGTCGACGATGGTCTCGATGTCCATGCCTACCGGGCCCAGGGAACCGACGCCGCAGCCCAACTCATCGGCGATGCGCTGCTCCGGGGCGAACTGCAGCGGGCTGGCAATACCGGGCAGCTTCTCGGTCTTGAGCTCGTTCAACTCGTGGTCGCCCCTCAGGATCAGCGCTACCAGGGGCGCGGTCTCACCCTCTTCGCTCGCGCCGAGGACGATCAGCGTCTTGACCGAGTGGGCCGGGTCGGTCTTCAGGAACTCGCTCACCGCGGCGATGGTCTTCTGCCCGGGGGTGTGCACCTCCTCCATTTCCTTCGAAGGCGCCGGGCGCTCACCGGCGGGCGCCAGCGCCTCTGCCAACTCGACATTGGCGGCGTAGCGGGACTCGGTGGAGAAGGCGATATCGTCCTCGCCGCTCTCCGCCAGCACGTGGAACTCGTGGGAGTGGGAGCCGCCGATAGAGCCTGTATCCGCCAGCACCGGGCGGTAGTCGAGGCCGATGCGGTCGAAGATGCGGCAGTAGGCGCCGTGCATCACCTCGTAGGTCTCGGCGAGCGAGTCCGGATCCAGGTGGAAGGAGTAGGCGTCCTTCATGGTGAATTCCCGCGCGCGCATCACGCCGAAGCGCGGGCGTATCTCGTCGCGGAACTTGGTCTGCACCTGGTAGAAGTTGGCCGGCAGCTGCTTATAGCTGCTGATCTCGTTGCGGATCAGGTCGGTGATGACCTCCTCGTGGGTCGGACCCAGGCAGAAGGGGTTGTCGTGGCGGTCCTGGATGCGCAGCAGTTCCGGGCCGTACTGCTGCCAGCGGCTGGACTCCTGCCACAGCTCCGCCGGCTGCACCACCGGCATCAGCACTTCCAGGGCGCCGGCGCGGTCCATCTCCTCGCGCACGATGCGCTCCACTTTGCGCAGAACCCGCAGGCCCGTGGGCAGCCAGGTGTAGAGGCCGGACGCCAGGCGGCGGATCATGCCGGCGCGCAGCATCAGCTGGTGGCTGATGACCACTGCGTCGTTGGGGGTTTCTCTCTGGGTGGCGATCAGGTAGCGGGATGCGCGCATGGGGGCCCTTTGTTTGCTATTGCTTTGAGGGTGGGCATTTTACGCTAATTGGCCGGAACAGGGGACTGACCCGATAGCGCCCCGATCCGCTCCCCTCTCCCGCATGCGGGGGAGGGGGCTGCATCGGGCGGCCCTGCTGCCGGTGGCCGTTCGCTCGACAGCCTCATCGGTCTGTTTGCCAGCCGCAGGCGCTTTTCGCGAACGGCCCCCGGCATCGGGGCCTTCGCATTGAGCTTCGGTATTCTTTTGGCCGATGTGCAGCTCCCCGCATCCGCTGGCGGAGTGCAATAAAAAACCCCGCCGGGGCGGGGTTTTGGCGGATCAGGCCTCGGCCATTTCCTTCAGCTTCTTCAGCGGGCGAATCTTCACCTGAATGCTGGCGGGCTTGGCCTTGAACATGGTCTCTTCGCCAGTGAAGGGGTTGATACCCTTGCGGGCCTTCTTGGCCGGCTTCTTCACGGTGGTGATCTTCAGCAGGCCCGGCAGGGCGAATTCGCCCACCGCGCGCTTCTTCACGTGGGCCTCGATCACGTCGGTCAGTTCGTCCAGGACGGACTGGACCTGCTTGCGGCTCAGCTCCGTGTTCTCGGCGATCTGGTTCAGGATCTGGGTCTTGGTGTACTTCTCCTTTACCGCGGTGACCTTCTTGGCTGGAGCGGCTTTGGCTGCAGCTTTCTTGGCGGGGGCCTTTTTGGCTGCGGTTTTCTTGGCGGGGGTTTTCTTAGCTGCTGTGGCTTTCTTGCGTACGGCCATGAGTAGCTTCCTTCTATTAGTGTTTTTCCGGTGAAAATGTGTTCTTACGCCCGCTGGGGGTGCATCCGTCGTCCGGGGCACCACCGCGGGTGTTGGGGGGAAGTATATATAGTTTTTGTTCGCCCGCACGGGAAAATGCGGGAAAAATAGTGCTTTCTTTCATACTTTTGTGGTCGTGGCCACGTCTTCGTGCCCGGATCCGGGTCGGTCCCTTGCCGCTTGCGTCCACCAGCTTCTTCCCGATGGGGGGCTCATGTATAATCTGCGCCCCTTAAACCATAGGGTACTGAGATGCCGATCTACGAATACCAGTGCAATGCCTGCGGCCACGAGATGGAGGCCCTGCAGCGTATGAGCGACGCCCCGCTGACCGACTGCCCGGCCTGCAACAAGGCCGAGCTGCGCAAGAAGATCTCGGCCGCCGGTTTCCGCCTCAAGGGTAGCGGCTGGTACGAGACCGACTTCAAAACCGGGGGCAAGAAGAACCTGGCCGGGGACGCAGCCAACGCATCGAAAGCCAAGGAAGACAAGCCCGCGGCCAAGGCCACCGAGGCCAGCTGAGCCCGGGGCGGCCCGGCGGCCCCCCAGTTTAACCAACGAAAAGTCACCTACAGACAACGGGAAATTGCATCCATGCGCAGCGACTACTGTGGCGCCCTTCGTTCCGCGGACATAGACCGCGAAGTAACCCTCTGTGGCTGGGTAGACCGCCGCCGCGACCACGGCGGGGTGATCTTCATCGACCTGCGCGACCGCGACGGCATCGCCCAGGTGGTGTTCGACCCGGATGCCGGCGAGCACTTCGAGAGAGCCGACCGCGTGCGCAGCGAGTATGTGCTGAAGGTCACCGGCCGCGTGCGCGCCCGCGCGGCGGAAGCGGTGAACCCGAACATGCTCACCGGCGAGATCGAGATCTACGGTACGCAACTGGAGATCCTCAACGTCGCCGAGACCGTGCCCTTCCAACTGGACGAGCACACCGCGGTGGGCGAGGACGTGCGCCTCAAGTACCGCTACCTGGACCTGCGCCGCAACGAGATGCAGCGCAACCTGCGCTTCCGCTCCAAGCTGACCACCGCCGTCCGCAACTACCTGGATGCGCAGGGCTTCCTGGATATCGAGACCCCGATCCTGACCCGCGCCACTCCCGAGGGCGCGCGCGACTACCTGGTGCCCAGCCGCACCCACGAGGGCAAATTCTTCGCCCTGCCGCAGTCGCCGCAGCTCTTCAAGCAGTTGCTGATGGTGTCGGGCTTCGACCGCTATTACCAGATCGCCAAGTGCTTCCGCGACGAGGACCTGCGCGCCGACCGCCAGCCGGAATTCACCCAGATCGATATCGAGACGGCCTTCCTCGACGAGGAGGCCATCATGTCCATCACCGAAAACATGGTGCGCAGCCTGTTCCAGGAACTGCTGGGCGTGGACCTGGGCGAGTTCCCGCGCATGTCCCACTACCAGGCGATGCTGCGCTACGGCTCCGACAAGCCGGACCTGCGCATCCCGCTGGAGATGGTGGAGATCAAGGACCTGCTGACCGAGGTGGAGTTCAAGGTTTTCTCCGGTCCTGCCAACGACCCCCAGGGCCGCGTGGCCGCGATCAAGGTGCCCGGCGGCAACGACAAGCTGACCCGCAAGCAGATAGACGACTACACCAAATTCGTCGGCATCTACGGCGCCAAAGGCCTGGCCTATATCAAGGTCAACGACAAATCCGACCTGGAAAACGGCCTGCAGTCGCCCATTGTCAAGTTCCTGCCCAGCGCCGTGCGCGCAACGATCCTGGATCGCCTGGAGGCGGAGAACGGCGACCTGATCTTCTTCGGTGCCGACAAGGCCAAAATCGTTTCCGAGGCATTGGGCGCGTTGCGCTGCAAGCTGGGCGCCGACCTGAACCTCTATACCTGCGACTGGGCGCCACTGTGGGTGGTGGCCTTCCCGATGTTCGAGGAGGAGGACGGCGGTGCACTGACCGCGCTACACCACCCCTTCACCGCGCCCTCCTGTACCCCGGAGGAACTGGAGCAGAATCCGCTCGACGCCCTGTCGCGGGCCTACGACATGGTGCTGAACGGCACCGAACTGGGCGGCGGTTCCGTGCGTATCCACGACCAGACCATGCAGCAGGCGGTATTCCGTATCCTCGGCATCGACGAGCAGGAACAGCGCGAGAAGTTCGGCTTCTTGCTGGACGCGCTCAAGTACGGCGCGCCGCCCCACGGCGGCCTGGCCTTCGGCCTCGACCGCCTGGTGATGCTGATGACCGGCAGCGACTCGATCCGCGACGTCATCGCCTTCCCGAAAACCCAGACTGCGGCCTGCGTCATGACCGACGCCCCGGGCACCGTGGAGGCCAGGCAGCTGCGCGAGCTGAACATCCGCCTGCGCCAGAAAGAAGAACAGGTTGGCTGATATTTGTAACCTTTGAAATGAGCGTAGGGTGTAATAGCCTCTGGCGTATTACACCAAATGCAGCTGGTGTAATGCGCTGCGCTTATTACACCCTACGCCCTCGATTGGACGAGACGAGAAAGAGAGAAGAGGCATGGCCGGACATAGTAAATGGGCCAACATCAAACACCGCAAAGCGGCCCAGGACGCCAAGCGCGGCAAGGTTTTCACCAAGATCATTCGCGAGCTGACTGTGGCCGCCAAGGCCGGCGCCAACCCGGATGACAACCCGACCCTGCGCGCCACCATCGACAAGGCGCTCAGCAACAACATGAAGCGCGACACCATCGACAAGGCCATCGCCCGCGGCGCCGGCAATGCGGATGGTGACAACTACGAGGCGGTCACCTACGAGGGCTACGGTGTCGGCGGCGTCGCCGTACTGGTGGAGTGCCTGACCGACAACCGCAACCGCACCGTCGCCGAAGTGCGCCACGCCTTCTCCAAGCGCGGCGGCAACCTGGGCACCGACGGTTCCGTGGCCTACCTCTTCTCCCGCAAGGGCCAGCTCTACTACGAGCCTGGCGCGGATGAGGACGCGCTGATGGAGGCCGCCCTGGAGGCGGGGGCCGAGGATATCCAGACAAACGAAGACGGCAGCATTGAGGTCACCACCGAGTTCCAGGACTATATGGCGGTGAAGGACGCGCTGAGCGAAGCCGGCTTCAAGCCGGACAACGCCGAGATCGCCATGATCCCGTCCACCACCGTACCGATGGACAAGGACGGCGCCGAGAAGGTAATGGCGCTGGTGGATATGCTGGAAGACCTGGACGACGTGCAGAATGTCTACAGCAACGCCGATATCCCGGCGGAGGTGATGGAGCAACTGGCATAATACAGCTCCCCTCTCCCCTCCGGGGAGAGGGGTTGGGGGAGAGGGGCGACCGCAGGTCCATTCCGCATTCATCACTCCGCATTCCGCATTCATTCGCCTTCCCTTGACGCCCCTCCGCCACCTTGGGACACTCCCGCCACTATATAAACATACAGGGAAGCAGCCTGTGACCCGAATCCTGGGCATAGACCCCGGCTCGCGCAAAACCGGCTACGGCCTGATCGACGTGCAGCGACACAAGGCCATCTATGTGGCCAGCGGCGTGATCCGCATACCGGAGGGGCCCTTGCCGGAGCGCCTCAAGCTGATTTTCGACGCCGTCAGCCAGATAGCACAGCAGTACCGGCCAGCGCAGATGGCGATCGAAAACGTGTTTATGTCCAAGAGCGCCGGCTCCGCGCTGAAACTGGGCCAGGCCCGCGGTGCGGCCATAGTGGCCGCCGCCAACGCGGAACTGCCGGTGGCGGAGTACGAGGCGCGCAAGGTCAAGCAGGCGGTGGTGGGTACGGGGGGGGCAGACAAGCTGCAGGTGCAGCATATGGTGAAGACATTACTGTCCCTGCCTGCCTCGCCGCAGGAGGACGCCGCCGACGCCCTGGCGGTGGCGCTCTGCCATATGCACACCATGCAGACCCTGATTCAGACTGCCGGTGGCAACCGCAGCCGTTTTCGCCGAGGTCGCCTGAGTATTTCCTGACGGGTGCTCCGGTAGGGCAGTACCGGCATCGGTGCCTTCGCATCAAGCATCAAGCATTGTGCCATTGGGCAGTTAAGAGATAGACGGATGATAGGAAGACTGAGCGGCACCCTGGCCGCAGTGCAGCCACCGCAGTTACTGGTGGACGTGCAGGGTGTGGGCTACGAAGTACTGGCCCCCATGACCACCATTTTTGAACTGCCGGCTCTGGGCCAGCCGGTGCAGCTGCACACCCACCTGGCGGTTTCCGAAACCGCGCAGACGCTCTACGGTTTTATCCGCGACGCCGACCGCCAGCTGTTCCGCACCCTGATCAAGGTCAACGGCGTGGGCCCGAAGATGGCCCTGGCGATTCTGTCCGGCCTGGACGGCGCCGCCCTGTCCCGCTGCGTGGCGGAGGACAACGTGGCGGCCCTGGTCAAGGTGCCCGGCGTCGGCAGGAAGACCGCCGAGCGCCTGATCATCGAGCTGCGCGACAAGCTGGCGCCGCACTTCGGCGACGCCAACGATATCCCGCTGATGGCGGTTGCGGCGCCGAAAGTGGACCATGTCGGCGAGGCCGAGAGCGCCCTCGCGGCCCTGGGCTACAAGCCCACCGAGGCCACCAGAATGGTGGCGAAAGCCTGCAAGGAGCAGCCGGACGCCGACAGCGCCACCCTGATCCGCCTGGCCCTGAAGAGCATGGCACCGGCGTAATGAATGAGGAATGTGGAAGGGTATAGAAATGCGGAAAGATGAATACGCGATCGGACCTCGTGCTGTAGGAGCGGCCGGTGGCCGATTGTGTGCTCCATGCACAATCGGCATTCCCGCCATCCATGGCGGTTGCCGCGATCGGGCTTGGGGTATGCCACGTGATTGAAGCCGACCGCCTCATCGCCCCCGAGCCCATAGGCCCCGCCGGCCATGAGGAGCAGTACGACCGCGCCGTGCGCCCCAAGACGCTGGCCGACTACGTCGGCCAGCCGGTGGTGCGCGAGCAGATGGAGATCTTTATCCAGGCCGCCAAACTGCGCAAGGAGGCCCTGGACCACACCCTGGTATTCGGCCCGCCGGGCCTCGGCAAGACCACCTTGGCGAATATCATTGCCGCGGAGATGGGAGGGGCCATCAAGACCACCTCCGGGCCGGTGCTGGAAAAGGCCGGCGACCTGGCCGCGCTGATGACCAACCTGGAGCCCGGTGATGTGCTGTTTATCGACGAGATACACCGCTTGAGCCCCCACGTGGAGGAAGTGCTCTATCCGGCGATGGAGGACTACCAACTGGATATCATGATCGGCGAGGGCCCGGCGGCCCGCTCGATCAAGCTGGACCTGCCGCCCTTCACCCTGGTGGGCGCCACGACCAGGGCTGGTCTGCTGACCTCGCCGCTGCGGGATCGCTTCGGCATAGTGCAGCGGCTGGAGTTCTACAGTGTCGAGGACCTGACCAATATCGTGCAGCGATCCGCCCGCCTGATGGGGGTGGGGATGGATCAGGGCGGCGCCCTGGAAGTGGCCCGCCGCGCCCGCGGCACCCCGCGCATCGCCAACCGGCTGTTGCGGCGGGTGCGCGACTACGCCGAAGTGAAGGGCGACGGCAGCGTCGACGCCGCCACCGCGGACGCCGCGCTGAACATGCTCAACGTGGACGCGCGCGGCTTCGACCAGTTGGACAGGCGCATGCTGCTGGCGATGATCGAGAAATTCGACGGCGGCCCGGTGGGGGTGGACAGCCTGGCGGCGGCGGTCAGCGAGGAGCGGGATACCATCGAGGATGTGCTCGAGCCCTACCTGATCCAGCAGGGCTATATCGCCCGCACGCCACGGGGGCGGGTGGTGACGGCGCTGGCCTACGAGCATTTCGGGATACCGAAGCCGGACAACAAGTAATTTGGATGGATCGATCGCGGCCATGGGCGGATGGCCGCCCCGCCGGTCCTACAGTAGGTGAATCGCACTTGTAGGAGCGGCCCATGGCCGCGATCTGAGCTTAGATAAAACCACAAGGGGCAGGGGTGAAAGAAGCTTTCAGCATCCCCATCCGCGTCTACATCGAGGACACGGACGCGGGCGGGATCGTCTACTACGTCAACTACCTCAAGTATATGGAGCGCGCGCGCACAGAATTCGTGCGCGCCCTCGGCTATGATAAGCCGGCTATGCCAGAGCGGGGCCTGCTGCTGGTGGTGCACTCGGCGGAGATACAGTACCGCCGCTCGGCGCTGCTCGACGACACGTTGCGGGCCACCGCCGCGATTGGCAAACTGGGGCGCGCGGCGGTGACCTTCGAGCAAAAAATCTGGCGCAACGATGAAATTATTTGCGAGGGCGTGGTCAAAGTCGCCTGCGTCGCGGACGACAGCCGCAGGCCCTGTGCGCTACCCGAACCCATTTACTCAGCATTAAAGGCAGCTAGTTAGAAGATGAATGCCGGTGAACAACTCTCCCTGTGGGGGCTGATACAGAATGCCAGTCTGTTGGTACAGCTGGTGATGTTGCTCCTGCTGCTGGCCTCGGTGATCTCCTGGGTCATGATCATCCAGCGCGGCCTCTACCTGTCCCGCTCCCGGCGGGCGCTGGTCAACTTCGAGCGCCGCTTCTGGTCCGGCGCCGACCTGAACCAGCTGTTTCGCGAGGGCAACGCCCGCGCCGAGCGCGGCAAGACCGATGGCGTCGAGTCCCTGTTCCGCGCCGGCTTCACCGAGTTCACCCGCCTGCGCCAGCAGGGCCGCAGCGGCCCCGAGGCGGTGATGGAAGGCACCGAGCGGGCCATGCGCGTGGCCATGTCCCGGGAGCAGGAGAAAGTGGAAATGAACCTGCCGTTCCTGGCCAGCGTCGGCTCCGTGAGCCCGTATATCGGCCTGTTCGGCACCGTCTGGGGCATCATGAACTCCTTCCGCGGCCTGGCCACCATGCACCAGGCCACCATCGCCACCGTGGCACCCGGTATCAGTGAGGCCCTGGTGGCCACCGCCATGGGTCTGTTCGCGGCGATCCCGGCGGTGATGGCCTACAACCGCTACTCGGCCAAGGCGGACTGGCTGCTGTCCAGCTACGAGACCTTCGCCGAGGAGTTTTCCTCCATCCTGCACCGCAAAGTGCACTCCAGCTGAGCGGGGCGGGGCTATGGGTGTATTTCGCAAGGGCGGCAAGCGCAAACTGGTCTCCGAGATCAATGTGGTGCCCTACATCGATGTGATGCTGGTACTGCTGATCGTCTTTATGGTCACCGCGCCGCTCTTGATGCAGGGGGTCAAGGTGGACCTGCCGGACGCACCCTCGGCGCCGATCGAGGATACCGATGACGAGCCGCTGATCGTCTCTGTGCGCGCGGACGGCACCTACTACCTGAACCTGGGCGAGGAGGAGAAGGTGGCCAAGCCAATGGCGGAGATCAAGGAAACTGTGTCCAAGGTTTTGCGTCAAAAACCCAAGACTCCCGTATTGGTGTGGGGCGATGCCGACGCCAAATACGGCCTGATCGTCAGCGCCATGACCCATTTACAGCAGGCCGGCGCGCCCAGTGTGGGCCTGGTGACCGAGCCGCCGCGGGAATAGCGGGAACAATAGAGACGCGATGAATAACGCCAGTTCCTATTTCCTGCCGGTCCTCGTCAGTATCCTGTTTCACGGGTTGCTGATCGCCGTACTCAGCTTCGGCTGGGAGGCGAAGGAGCCGGAGCGCAGGCCGATGCCGAAGTTCGTGCAGGCCAAGCTGGTGAGCGCGGAGGCGCTGGCGCCCAGGAAAACGGCGCCGCCCAAGGTGGACCTGATCAAACAGCGCCAGCAGCGCGAACTGGAGCGCCAGCGCCAGGCGCAGGCGGAGAAGGAGCGCCGCGCCGCCCTGGAGCGCAAGAAGAAAGCGGAAGCGGAGAAAAAGCGCAAGGCCGAGGCCGAGCGCAAGAAGAAGGCGGCGGAGGAGAAAGCCCGCCGCGAAGAGGAACGCAAGGAAAAGGAGCGCAAGGAGCAGCGGGAGCGTGAGCGCCAGAGCGCCTTTGAGGAAGCGCTGGAGAAAGAGGAAGACCTGCTGGAAGCGGACGAGGGTGCCGAGGCGGTCATGTCCGTGGCCCAGGCGATCCAACAGCGCATCGAATCCGTTTTGAGCTGGCCGCCCAGCGCGCGCAACGGCATGGTCACGGAAGTAAAGATCAACTTCGTGCCCACCGGACGGGTGGTGGCCGCCAACATCGTCAAGGGTAGCGGCAATGCCGCCCTGGATCGTTCGGTGATCACCGCGGTGCACAAGGTGGAGACCTTCCCCGAGGTGGCGGAGTTGGCCCGCAATGAGCCGGCGCTGTTCGAGCGTCAGGTACGAACCACAATATTGAGATTCACAGTCACAGGAATGCGCCAATGATGAAAAAGTTCCAACTGTTCCTGTCCTTTCTTGCTGCCAATTGTCTGTTTGCGACTGTTGCGCACGCGCAACTGGTGGTGGAAATCACCAGGGGCAGCCAGGACCCGACCCCCATCGCCGTGGCGCCGTTCAACTGGTCCGGCAGCGGTGTGCTGTCGGAGGATGTATCTGGCATCGTCTCCGCAGACCTGCGTCGCAGTGGCCTGTTCGCACCGGTGCCCAAGGAAGACATGTTGTCCTTCCCCAAGAACCCGGAAGAGGTGGTATTCAGGGATTGGCGGATTTTGGGAACCGAGTACGTAGTTACCGGCCGTATAGAACCCCAGGCGGCGGGCTACCTGCTCACTTTCGACCTGGTGAACATCTTCGGTCAGAACAAGATGTTCACCAAACAGGTCAGCGGCGGCGCCCAGCAGCTGCGGGATATCGCCCACCGCGCGGCGGACGAGATCTTCGAGGCGATCACCGGTATCCGCGGGGCCTTTTCCACGCAGATGATCTACGTGCTGGAGCAGACCCGCGGCGGCAGCCCCAGTTACGCGCTGATGCAGGCGGATATCGACGGCGCGCGGGCGAAGGAGATCCGCCGCTTCAGCGCCCCGGTGATGTCGCCCATGTGGTCCCCGAACGGGCAGGAGGTGGCCTATGTGTCCTTCGAGACCGGGCGCCCGGCCATCTTCCGCGAGAACCTGCGCACCGGTGCGCGCCAGCAGCTGACCAACTTCAAGGGCATCAACAGCTCGCCTACCTGGTCGCCGGATGGAACCAAAATGGCCATGGTGCTCTCCAAGGACGGCAATCCGGAGATCTATGTGTTGGATCTCAGAAGTGGTAAATTCACCCGCATGACCCGGCACTTCTCCATCGACACCGAACCCAACTGGATGCCGGACGGTAAATCGCTGGTTTTCACCTCGGATAGGGGAGGTAAGCCACAAATTTATCAATTGACCCTTGCCACTGGTCAAGTAGACCGCTTAACCTTCGATGGCGACTACAACGCGCGGCCGCGTGTGTCACCCGATGGGAAAACGCTGGTAACGGTGCATCGCAGCAGGGGGGTGTTCACGATTGCAACGATGGATATCAATACCGGCAGAATGCGTGTCCTCACGGAGACGACCCTGGACGAATCCCCCAGCATTGCGCCCAACGGCGCCATGCTGATGTACGCCACCAAGCGGGGAAGCAAGGGCATTCTGGCGGCGGTATCGCTGGATGCCGGGGTGAAGTACAGCCTGCCGTCCCAGCGGGGCGATGTGCGCGAACCGGCGTGGTCGCCTTACTTTGATTGACTTTCCTTGATTGGTAATGGGTGCCCGTCAAACCAGTTGCGGCGGGTGTGGAATCAGACAAAACAAAAGTCTTACAGGATTTTTCGATAACACTAAAAGCGGAGTAGCTTATGTTGAAATCAGTAAAAACTGGCCTGGGCCTGGCCTGTGTTCTGGCGGTAATGAGCGGTTGTACCAGCACCGATAGTGACACCAGTGGCCAGCAAATGGTCGAGCAGACCCCACCCCCGGTAGTGGAAGAGACCACTCCGGAGCCGACTCCCTTGGCGCCGCTGGACAATATCGTGTACTTCGACTTTGACCAGTCCCTGCTGAAGCCGGAAACCCGCGATCTGCTGATCCAGCACGCCGACCGCATGCGCGGCAACAGCGGCACCGTGCGCCTGGAAGGCCACGCCGACGAACTGGGTACCCGCGAGTACAACCTGGCCCTGGGTGAGCGCCGCGCCAACGCCGTGCGCGACTTCCTGGTGCTGCAGGGTGTGGACGCCTCCAGCCTGGAAGTGATCAGCTACGGTGAAGAGCGCCCGGCCCAGGCTGGTTCCAGCGAGAGTGCCCGCGCGATGAACCGTCGCGTTGTAATCAACTAATCGTCCATGGATGCCAATGCCTTTAACGATTAGAGAGATTGCGATTGCCGCGGCCGTAATGGCTGCGGCATCGCCCGTATTTTCGCAGGCGCCGATCGTCGACCTGTCCTCCGGTGACAGCTCCGACACATCGGCGCCCGCCCACGGGGAGCCGACCTATTCGTCGGACACCTCCTACCAGTCCCCCTCCTATAGCGAGAGCGAGACCACGCTGGCGCGCGCCGCGCCGGTTTCCGCCCAGCGCCCCCGCCAGGCACAGCCCCAGGGCGGTGGCCAGGCGAATGCCTACTACCAGATGCAGGTGCTGCAGCAGGAGGTACAGGAGCTGCGCGGTGCGGTGGAAGAGCTACGCCACGAAGTGAAACGCCTGAAGCAGCAGCGCACCGACGACTATATGGACCTGGACCGGCGCATCGCCCGCCTGGCCGGCACCCAGCCCTCTGAACAGCCCCCGGAGGGTGGCGATGAGGCCGTTGACGATAACGGTGCCAGCCGTCCGGCCGCGCCGGCGCCCGCCGCCGACGGGGATGAGCGGGACCGCTACCAGGCCAGCTTCGGCCTGGCCCGCAACGGCGATTACGACGGCGCCAGCGCCGAGTTCAAGCGCCTGCTGCAGGACTACCCGAACGGTCAGTATGCGCCCAACGCCAACTACTGGCTGGGCGAGATCGCGCTGGTGCAGGGCAACCTGGATGAGGCGCGCCAATGGTTCGTGGCGCTGCTCGACGGCTACCCCAATTCCACCAAGGTGTGGGACGGCCGCTACAAACTGGGCACCGTCTACCACCAACTGGGCGACCAGCAGAAAGCCCGGGAGCTACTGGAGCAGGTGGCCTCCAGCGACGCCCGCGCCTCCGGCCTGGCGAAGCAATATCTGGAAGAGAACTTCTAGGGACCGGATTCCGGCTGTAGGAGCGGCGGGGCGACCGTCCGCCCATGGTCGCGATCGATTCCGCAGCCGCTCCCGAACTCCATCGCTGGTTTTTTGATCACAAAAGCTCTATGATCCCGCGCCCGGACGGCAGAAGCCGTTCGGGCGTTTGTGTTTTTAGCCGGGTGAATATGACCGACTTGTCTACAGAGTCACTCCGCATCAGCGAGATCTTCCACTCCCTGCAGGGGGAGGCGCGGGAGTCGGGTCTGCCCACAGTATTTGTGCGCCTGACCGGCTGCCCGTTGCGGTGCACCTATTGCGACTCGGAATACGCCTTCTACGGCGGCGAGCGCATGACGCTGGAGCAGATATTGCAAAAGGTGCGGGGCTATTTCTTAAACAGGCGCCAGGGCTGTCCGGCGCGCTATGTGTGTGTGACCGGTGGCGAGCCGCTGGCACAGCCGGACTGCCTGCCGTTGCTCAGGGCCCTGTGCGATGCCGGCTACTCGGTATCCCTGGAGACCAGCGGTGCCATGCCGGTGGAGCAGGTGGACGGGCGGGTCTCCCGGGTGGTAGACCTGAAGACCCCGGCCTCCGGCGAGCAGCACCGCAATCGAATGGACAACATCCAGTCCCTGAATGGGCGCGACCAGGTCAAGTTCGTCATCTGTGACCGGGCTGACTACGATTGGGCCAAATTTACCCTGGACCAGTACCGTTTGCCCGAGCGGGTAGGGGAAGTGCTCTTTTCCCCCAGCTATGAACAACTGCAGCCGCGGCAACTGGCGGAGTGGATCCTGGAAGACGGCCTGCCGGTGCGTATGCAGATACAGATGCACAAGCTCCTCTGGGGCGATATTCCGGGGGTATAGTCTGGGTGGGGACTGGGAAAAATCGCGGGCGGAGAAACGCTGCGAACTCGAAAGAACAGCTGCCCTCTCCCGCTTGCGGGAGAGGGGTGAGGGTAAATCATGACTGAAAAGAGAGCCGTAGTCCTGCTCTCCGGCGGCCTGGATTCCGCCACCGTACTGGCCATGGCCCGCGCCGAGGGCTACGAGTGCTACGCCCTCGGCTTCGACTACGGCCAGCGCCACAGCGCCGAACTGATGGCCGCACAGCGGGTCGCGGCGGACCTGGATGCCCGCGAGCACAAGGTGGTCAAGCTGGACCTGCGCGCCATCGGCGGCTCGGCCCTGACCGACGACAGTATCGCGGTGCCGGAGGTGGAGACCAGCGGCATCCCGGTGACCTATGTGCCGGCGCGCAACACCATCTTCCTGTCCATCGCCCTGGGCTGGGCGGAGGTGCTGGGGGCGCAGGATATCTTCGTCGGCGTCAACGCGGTGGACTACTCCGGCTACCCGGACTGCCGCCCGGAATATATCGAGGCCTTCGAGAAGATGGCCAACCTGGCCACCCGCGCCGGCGTCGAGGGGTGCAAGCTCAGTGTCCGCACCCCGTTGATGCATATGAGCAAGGCGGACATTGTGCGCCGCGGAACCGAGCTGGGTGTGGACTACCGTTTAACGGTGTCCTGCTACCAGGCGCAGCCGAACGGCGCCGCCTGCGGCCGCTGCGACAGCTGCCGCCTGCGCGCGGCGGGGTTTATCGAGGCGGGCTTGCCCGACCCTACGGTCTACGTCGGCTGAGGGCTGTGAAACCGGACCGCCACGGGAGGGCGCAGGGGTTGCCCCTGCAGCCCGCCTGTGTCGTTCGGGGTGCCATCAGGCTGAATACCGGCCTGTGCCGGTATGACGAGGGTTTGACTTTAAACGGGGTATCCGCAGAGGGACCCGATCGCCCGCCCCGGCGGTAGACTGTGCCTAAGCTCTTATATTCTTTGGGTTTTTTTGCCGGCGGGTATTGTCTTTTGGAAATAGATCCGTAAGATACGCAGCTCCTCAAGTTGAGGGATCGACGGGTCGTTAGCTCAGTTGGTAGAGCAGTTGGCTTTTAACCAATTGGTCGCTGGTTCGAGTCCAGCACGACCCACCATCTTCCGAAAGGGCTGCCGGCAGGCGGCCCTTTTCATTCGGGCCGCCATCCGCGGCTCGGAACGCTGAAACGCTTACCCTGCGGACAGTCTTCGGCTGTGCAAAACGGAGTCCGCTGCCTGGTTATTGCGTTTAGCGTCGGGGTAAATGGCGACTTGCGTTTTGGCCGCGGATCGGTAAGATGCACGCCTCCTCTCATTGGGTGATTTCAGGGTCGTTAGCTCAGTTGGTAGAGCAGTTGGCTTTTAACCAATTGGTCGCTGGTTCGAGTCCAGCACGACCCACCATACTTCCGAAAGGGCTGCCGTCAGGCGGCCTTTTTTGTTTGTGCGCGAAGTGCGGGGTGTGGTTCCATGATGGCGCTGTCCCGAAATACTCCAGAACGGGGCATGAACCCCTTGTCTTAATGCCGTGCGGTACTTGTCCGCCATCTGTTGCGGTTATAATATGACCAGCCAGGTGTCAATAATAGACCAGTGCGGTACCCTGACATGCTTGCTCCTAAACGCTTCCTGCCCTCTCTCAGCATGCTCAGCATATTCGAGGCCGCCGCCAGAAGGGGCAGTTTTTCTGCCGCCGCGGAAGAGCTCTGCCTGAGCCAAAGCGCTGTCAGCAGGCAGATCAAGTGCCTCGAGTCTCAGCTGGAACATGAATTGTTTGTCCGCGACCGGAAAACTGTGCGTATTACCGAGGCGGGGGAACAGTATGCGAAAGCTGTTCGAGAGGCACTCCTCCTGATAGCCAACGCATCCATCAACTTAAGGGCCAGCCCGGAAAGAAGCACCCTTAACCTGGCGATTTTGCCTTCCCTGGGCGGAAGCTGGCTGGTGCCCAGGCTGTCCGAATTTCTCGAGGAAAATCCGGACATAAAGATTAATTTAACTACATACACGGAACCCTTTGATTTCCAGAAGGAAAACATCGACGTTGCCATACATTTCGGCAGCGATCAGTGGAATAATGCCGAAACCCGCTTCTTGATGGGGGAGAGATTGGTGCCGGTATGCTCAGCGGAATTTCTAAAAAAATACCCGTTGGACTACCCGGAAGCGGTTTTGAATGTCCCCCTCATACATCTCACCATCAGGCCGGACGCATGGGAGCGCTGGCTCAGATCGCAGGGCGTGGAATTTGATTATCTGACTGGGATGATGATCGACCGGTTCGAAATCTCCACCAAGGCCGCACAATGCGGCATGGGGTTGGCACTGATCCCGGAAATCCTCTTGCCAGACCACCTTGCAAGTGGCGCCTTGGTGTGTCCCTTCGAAACCCGCGTAGAGAGCGAAGGCGCCTATTACCTGGTTTGGTCGCGTGACACAGGCTATTTGACGAAACTGAGCCGGTTTCACGACTGGCTGGAGAAAGAGGTCAAAGCCATGGATTGACAGGGCAACATCCGCTGCTCTGTCAATCCCCGTGACTGGTTAGAATTGCGCGTCCAGGCGCACGTAGTAGAAGCCACCGTTTAAGCCCGCGGGAGAATTCAGCGGGTAGACAGCGCCGAGAAAACCGGGCTGGTCGCCGTAATCATGCTTGTCGGGATAGGTATCAAACAGGTTCTTGGCGCCGATGCCGACCTGGAAGGTATCGTTAAGCTGCGCGCTGACCTCGGCATCCACCAGCACGATCGGGTCGGTCCTCACGGGCAGCGTTTCATCGTTGAACAATAACTCCAGGGTTTCGCCGTAATAGTTGGTGCGCACCATCGCGTTCCACATGCCGAAGCTGTGGTTGATGGTGAAGGTGGCCCGGTGCTCCGGCAGGAAGTCCTCCAGTTCCTCGGCGCGCGCCTCGCTGACGGTCCGGCCGCGGTTGACAACCTTGGTATCGGTCCAGTTGTAAGCCAGGGTGAAGTCCGTGAAGCCTCCACTCCACTCCACCGGCGCCGAGGCGACGATATCCACGCCCTGTGTCTCGGTATCGAAGTCGTTCACAAAGAACTGGATCTCGCTGATGGTTTGGGCTTCGGCGTTCCCCATGGCGAGCAGCGCGGCGCGATCATCTTCCGTGATGCTGGTATTCGTCAGGGCGATACGATCATCCACCTTGATATTGAAGTAGTCGATGGTGAGGTCCATAAACCCGGCGGAGATCACCGTGCCGATACTCAGGCTGGTGGATTCCTCGGGTTGCAGCTGCTCGCCGCCCTTGAACTGCGCCACCGCATTGGTGGGCGGTACTACCAGTGCTTCGATAAGCTGGCCGTCGGCGAAACTGGTCGAAGCGCGGCGCAGGCTGCTCTGGCCGACCGTGGGCGCCTTGAAGCCGGTGCTGGCTGCCGCACGCAGGCTCATCCAGTCGGTCAGGTCCAGGCGCGCGGCGAGCTTGCCGTCGAAGGTGCTGCCGAAATCGTCGAACTCCTCGAAGCGCATGGCGCCCGACAGCAGGAAGTTATCGGTAATGTCGGCTTCGAGATCCAGGTAGCCGGCGTAGCTGTTGCGTTTGAAGGTGCCGGCGACGTCTTCGGAGAAGCCCTGGAAACCATTGGAACCGATGGAGAACCCCTGGTCCTCATAACCGCCGGGGGCGTAAGACTCGGTCTGGCCGGCGATGATTTCGAACTGCTCCTTGTGGTACTGGAGGCCGAAGGCCACGTTGAGGTCCGATGCCAGGCCGCTGATGGACACCGGATAGCTGAAATCGGCGTTGGCCATGCGTTCGAATTGGATTTGGCTGCCGAGGTCGAACCTGGTGGGGCTGTCGGGGCCGTAGGAGGCATTGATCGAGTTGTAGATCGTGTAGTCGAGCTTGCTGCGGCCGGCGGAAGCGCTGAAATCATAGGTCATGCCGTTAGCCCACTCGCCGCGGATACCAGTGACGAAACTGGAGTCGGTCACCGTGCCGCCGAAACGCGGGGTAAACCCGCCGGGAAACATCTTGTTGAAGGCGAAGCAGTTCGGGTTGTCGGCCACCTGGGCCTGGTAGACCGGGTCGTTGAGTACGTTGTCTACGCCGGTCAGGTGAATGATCGGGCAGTTTCCGCTGCCGTCCGGGGTCAGGTCGGCCACCAGCAGAGCGGGTTCGTCGTCATCGGGGGTGTCGGTGCCCTTGCCATCCGTGAAGGTATAAACGCCGCTCCGGCCTTGGGGGTGGCGGTAAAAGAAGCTGCCATCGGTGTCGCGGGTGGCGAAGTTCCCGAAGGCGTAGAGCTCGCTGCTGTCCCCGACCTCCATGGCGGAGTTGAGGAAGATTTTGTAATCGTCGGTAATCTCCGGGGTGCCCCAGACAACCACCGGATTGGGGACGCTGGTATTGCCCGCGTCCACTAGTGCCTGGGCGCCGGGGTCCTGGATGCCGCGGCTGGTGGCCTCGGTGTCCTTGATCTCAAAGGCGAGGGTGGCGAAGCCGTCCTGGCCCAGGTGGGTGCCAAACAGGCCGGAGATTTCGCTGATCGCGCCGTCGCCCTCGAAATACTGGCCGCTCCGAACCTGAATCTGCCGCGCCTCCGGGTCGTCTGCCAGTACAAAGTTGAGCACGCCGGCGATGGCGTCTGAGCCGTACTGGGCGGCGGCGCCGTCGCGCAGGACTTCCACCTGTTTCATGGCGATACCGGGCAGCGGTGAGATATCCACGCCCTGAGCGCCTTTGTTGACACCGGCAACGAACTCGCCGATCACCGCCCCGCGGTGGCGACGCTTGCCGTTTACCAGCACCAGGGTGTTGTCGGCGGGCATGCCGCGCAGGTTGGCGGGCCGCACCAGGGTGCCGGCGTCGCTGATGGGTTCGCGGCTGACGTTGTAGGATGGCACCACGTTGGTGAGCACATCCAGCATATCGCTGCTGCCCTGGGATTTCATTTCAGTGTCGCTGATGACGTCCACGGGTACCGGCGCGTCGAGGACGGAGCGGCCGTCGCGGCGGCTGCCGACCACCGCGATTTCTTCGATGGTGGTCTGGCCGCTATCAGCCAGGTCGCCGTCAGTTGTTTGTGCATTGGTGTGGGTCGCGGCAAAGGCCCAGAGCGGAACGGAGGTCAATAATATTGGGAATTTTATAGGTTTCATTGCTGTGCTCTCCAGAAAATGTGCGTGATCGTATGGCTTACGAGGGTGCGTCTTGAGTTTTGGGTGGAATCGCGGAGCATTGCCCTGGGGCTTGTCCATCGGGAACCAAAGCGTTTCCCCGGCTCCACAGCAGTGGATTCGGTAATGGTTGGATAGCCGCGCAGTCATGGCTGGCCGGCCCACTTCCTATTGTCGTCTTGATGGCGGTCCTCCTTCTCTGTATTTTTTATTTCGAAAAATCATCGCACAATATTTCTTATATTTATTTTTTTAAGGGTTCGTACTGTTATCGGTCGGCTAATGCGGTTTATTCCGTCAAGCTAAAGGCGGCGATAACAATGATGGCCAAAGGCGCCAGGAAACGCGCTGAAAACAGCCACAGCCGAAAACCAAGAGGCCCCAGTTTTATTTGCTCCATAAGGGTTCGGCGGGAGATAAACCAGGCCGAGAAAACTACAATCAAAAATCCGCCAAGTGGCAATAGAATATTGTTGACAAGCGCGTCCGTGAGCGCATTGAAGTCTCTTCCATAAAATTTCCAGTCGGAAAGGATGTTGTAAGAAAAAATGGACAGCATGCTTAAAACGGCTATCGAAGAGAAAACAACGACGGCTGCCTTGCGGCGGGAAACATTCCACTCATCCCTGAGGAAGGAGATCAGCGATTCCACAAAGCCGATCATGGTCGTAATGGCCGCGCAGGAAAGCGAAAAGAAGAACAGGATGCTGAACAGGCGCCCGATCGGCATCTGGGAAAAAGCTACGGGAAGCGTTTCAAAGATCAGGCCTGGACCGCTGGCGGGATTTAATCCGAAGGTAAACACCAGCGGGAAGATAACCAGCCCGGCCAGGAGGGCGATAAATGTATCCGCGGCAATAATGATTCCGGCACCCGCGGGAATATTAAAGCTTTTAGGCAGGTAGCTCCCGTAAGTCATCATTGCGGCGAGGCCGACGCCAATGGAGAAAAAGGCCTGGCCGATGGCGGCAAGGAAGACTGAGCCACTGATTTTGCTGAAGTCCGGTTCGAAGAGATAATTGACTGCGGGTGTAAAGCCTTCGGAGAGGATTCCGTAACCGGCCAGCAGAAGCAACACCACTATTAATAGCGGAATCATCACAGAGACTGCGCGCTCGACACCGGCTTTCAGGCCAAGAAAAGAAATGCCCGCGGTGATTGCCAGCCCTGTCCAGCACCAGAATATCATGCTCATATTGTCCTGCAGCATGACATTATATGCTGCAGTTGAAGTGGCCGCGTCAAATGCGCCAAATCCGGCCGATAGTGCTTTGTAGAGATAGTGGAGTACCCAGCCCACTATCCCGCTGTAAATCAAGGTCACCAGGAATGCGGTCAACATGTTGATGTAGCCGATATTTCTCCAGTGCCGGGATCTTTTCTCCTGCACCGCGGTGTTGAGCACCGCAACCGAACAGGAGCCCCTGCCGATTCGGCCAATCATCAGCTCGGCTACCAGTATTGGCATCCCGATAACGAACACGCACAGAAGATAGACCAGGACAAACGCCGAGCCACCATTCTCACCCACCATGTAGGGAAATCGCCAGATGTTGCCAAGGCCGACTGCGAAACCTATCGACGCAAAAATGAATGCAAGCCGAGATGACCATCCTGTTTCTGATGGACTATCCGAGGATGGTTTGGCACCATGGGCCTGGATGGATCCCGCATTCTGGTCAATATTGAGTATTGCCACTGTTTGCTAAACTCCCGCTTTTATTCTTATAGGTTGCATCTCCCGGTAACACGACCGCGGATACATCTGTCAGTACAGGTGCGCTGCATTGTTGAATGACAGCTGAGTTACGGAACTGTTATACCTCGAAACTCCGCACCGGGTTATTGTAAAAAAGGTATATGTTGGTGACCTGGGGTTATGCATATCTGCCAAAAGCCGGATCGGCAGCGTAAATTTCTGTGCGCACATGGTCGAGGGGAGGTAAATGGGGTCGACAGCGTCGACCGCGGGATATTTATCTTCTCACGAATTTGCAATTCGTTGCTCAGATTAACCGGGTCAAACTGTGCACGACAGTGGCGCCTAGCTGGTAATAGCGGCTCTTTACCGCGGTAAAGCTTTCCCGGTACACGGTCGAGGGTTTGATGGGCAACAGATCCTCATTGTCCTCCAGCAGGTAGCCGGCGGCAGCTTTGCCAAACACACTGCCCGGCCCGATACCCCGCCCGCTGTAGCCAAAGATGCTCAAGGCGTTGGGACCGAACTTGACGACATGAGGCAGGTGATCCGCAGAGAAGGCGATGCGTCCGTGCCAGGCATGCTCGAATTCGATGGGTTCCAGGTGCGGAAACATCTGGCGCAACTTATGTGCGGCCCACCGGTAGTGGATGCCGCTGGCGGCGCCTTCGATATTGCCCACTGCGCCGATAATCAATCTTCCCGCCTCGTCCCGCCTGAGCGACGTCATGATGGTCGCCGTATCCCAGCATCCCTGGCGTTCCGGTAATATGCGCTGCAGTACCTCCGCCGGCAGCGGCTGTGTCGCCGCCTGGAAGAAGTGTACGGGTGTATATTGCGGCGTGGCATTGTCGAGCGACAAATCCCGGTGATAGGCATTGGTTGCCAAAAGGATTCCATTTGCCTCGACAGTATTCTTTCGGGTGCGCACCAGCCAACGGCTTCCGTTTCTCTCGATCGATACAACGGGCGTATTTTGGAAAACAGAGGCGCCTGCGCGCACTGCGGCGCGGGCCAGGCCGCGAACATAAGCAAGCGGCTGGATGGTGCCCACGTTCTGGTGCCAGATAGCCCCTCGGTATATGGAAGTCCCTGTTTTGGCCGCCGCCGCATCCCGGTCCAACAATTCAGCCTTTAGTCCCCGCGCCAGGTACTGCCTTAAGCGGTCCTTTAAATTGGATAGTCCCCAGGCCGAGTGGGCGCAGTGGAGGGTACCTGTTCGGGTCAGTTCGCAGTCGATCCCGAAGCGGTTTATATTCGAAAATACCAGCTCCGGCCCCCCCGCCAGCATGGTGTTGATTTTTTCCCCCGCTGCTTTACCCAGTATTTTTTCTATTTTTTCCGGTTCCATCCAGAGCCCCGCGTTGACGAGTCCCACATTTCTGCCCGAGCCGCCGTAACCGATATCGTTGGCTTCCAGCAGAGAGACACTGCAGCCCTTTTCCGCCAACTCCAGGGCCGCCGTTACGCCTGTGAAGCCGCCGCCGATGACGGCCACATCCACGACCTGGTTTTCTTCCAGGGCGGTATTCTCGAGGGCCTCTCCCGCGGTACTGCGCCAGAGGCTATTTAAGGGGGCTCGGTTGATCACGTCTAATCTCCTTGGCGGTTGTTCGCCGTCTGTGCGAAACGGAAAGAAGCATCCGCGCCAGTATTGCACTATGAAGTCGCCGGGCGTAAACGTGTATTTTGTACGAACTTGTGATTAAAACTCATAGATGGAAGAGACGGTCGCTCGAACTGCCGCCTTCACGGGCTGCCAATCCCTGTGAGCTCCGAATTGAGTAAATAAGTCATATCGTTGTGAGCAATAGTCGTTTTACAGCCCCGTCGCACCTATGCTCCACTGGCGCTTCTCCACGGAAGCCCGGCCGAAAACAGTTTCAAGCGGGGCGGGCAATGGAGGATTCTTTCGGAAACCATTCAGGGGACATTAGCAAAGTGAAACTGACAGACGTCTTAAGCGATCTCGGCCTGGACGCCAGCGTGCTGGAGCGGGGCGACCTGATTGTGACCAGCCCCGTCGACGGCGGGGAAATCGGTCGCGTCACAACCCATAGCGCCGCCCAGGCGGATGCCATCATTGCCAAGTCCGAGGCGGCCTTTCAGCAGTGGAAACTGGTGCCGGCCCCCAAACGTGGGGAGTTGATTCGCGTGCTGGGCAACAAGCTGCGGGCGCACAAGGCGGCCCTGGGCGCGCTGGTCACCTTCGAGTGCGGCAAGATCTACCAGGAAGGTCTCGGCGAAGTGCAGGAAATGATCGACATCTGTGACCTTGCCGTGGGCCTGTCCCGCCAGCTGCACGGGTTGACCATCGCCTCTGAACGCCCGGGCCACCACATGCGCGAGACCTGGCACCCCATCGGCCCCGTGGGCATCATCTCGGCGTTCAATTTTCCCGTCGCGGTCTGGAGCTGGAATGCCGCCCTGGCCGTGGTTTGTGGCAACAGCATCATTTGGAAGCCCTCGGAGAAAACCCCCATCACCGCGATCGCCTGCCAGAAGCTCTTCGAGGACGCCGCCCGGGAAGTGGACGGTGTACCGGAGGGCCTGTCCCAGCTGCTGATCGGCGGCGCCGAGATCGGCGCCCGGTTGACCGCCGACAAGCGGGTGCCGGTGATCAGCGCCACCGGCAGTACCGCCATGGGCCGCAGGGTGGGCCCGGTGGTGGCAGAGCGCTTTGGCCGCTCCATCCTGGAACTCGGCGGTAACAATGCGATTATTGTCTGCCCCAGTGCCGACCTGGATATGGCCGTGCGCGCGATCCTGTTCGGCGCCGTGGGCACCGCCGGGCAGCGCTGCACCACCACGCGCCGCCTGCTGGTGCACAAATCCGTATACGGGGAACTGGTGCCAGCCCTGAAGAAGGCCTACCAAAGCGTCAGGATCGGCAACCCGCTGGATGCCGGTACGTTGGTGGGACCGCTGATCGACCGGACCGCCTTCGATAGTATGCAAACCGCACTGCAGGGCGCGGCGGAGGGCGAGGTCACCGGCGGCGAGCGGGTCCTGGCCGACGAGTATCCCGATGCCTATTACGTCCAGCCCGCGATTGTCGAAATGCCGGAATCCGGGCAGACCGTCCAGCACGAGACCTTCGCCCCGATTCTCTATGTCTACCCCTATACCGACCTGCAGGAGGCCATCCGCCTGCAAAACGACGTGCCCCAGGGGCTCTCCTCCGCCATTTTCACCAGCGACGTGCGGGAAGCGGAAACCTTCGTCTCCGCCGCCGGCAGCGACTGCGGCATTGCCAATGTCAATATCGGCACCAGCGGTGCGGAAATCGGCGGGGCCTTTGGCGGTGAAAAGGAAACCGGTGGCGGTCGCGAGTCAGGCTCCGATGTCTGGAAGGGCTACATGCGCCGCGCCACTTCCACGGTGAACTACTCAACCGAACTGCCCCTGGCACAGGGCATCGAGTTCGATCTCTAGGGGCTGGTAAAGGGGGAGCGATGGCAACTGACAAGCTGAGCGAAAACGAGTCCGGCTATCCCCCCGACACCCTGGGGCTGGAGGCCGAAGAGATGCGCCGCCTGGGTTACCGGGTGGTGGACATGGTGGTCGACCGGCTGGCGCGCAAGGGCGGGGAGGCCGCGATTCTGACCGGGCAGGCCGGGCCGCTCAGGCAGGCGCTGGGCGGCCCGCTGCCCGAGCAGCCGCAAAATGCCGAGGCGTCCCTGGCTTTGCTGGCCGAGGTGGCGCTCCCCCACCAGCAGCGGGGCGACCACCCCCGCTATTTTGCCCGGGTGCCGGGCCCCAGTTCGTTCGCCGCGGTGCTCGGGGAGTGGCTGGGCACCGGCTTCAACACCATTGCGGCCTCCTGGGCGGGCGGCTCCGGCCCCGCCACCGTGGAGCTGGTGGTGATCGACTGGCTGCGCCAGTTGATGGGCCTCCCCGACGGGACCGAGGGCGTTCTGGTCAGCGGCGGCTCCAATGCCAATCTCACTGCCTTTGCCGCGGCGCGAGCCGCCGTTGGCACGGGTGTCGTGTACCTGAGCGACCAGGCCCATGCGTCTTTGCCGCGAGCGCTGAAAGCGCTGGGCTTCCCGCCGGAGCATATTCGCATCCTGGAAAGTGACGAGCGGCTCAGGATACCTGTCGAGGCACTGCTCGCAGCCATCGCCGGGGACCGGCGGGCGGGCAACAGACCGTTTATGGTGATCGGAACCGCGGGAACCACCAATGCGGGCACCGTCGATCCGCTGCCGGAGCTGGCGGACATCTGTGCGCGGGAAAACCTGTGGTTTCACATCGACGGCGCCTACGGCGCCCCGGCGGCGCTGACGGCGCAGGGCCGCGTCTACCTGCGCGGTATGGAGCGCGCCGACTCGCTGGTGCTGGACCCGCACAAATGGCTGTTCCAACCCTACGACGCGGGCTGCCTGCTGATCCGCAACGGGGCCCTCGAGCACTGTTTCAACATGAACCCCGAGTACCTCAAGGATGTGGAGGCCGGTGCGGGCGAAGTGGACTTCCGCAATCGGGGCCTTGAATTAACCCGGCGGTCGCGGGCCCTGAAGCTGTGGATGAGTCTGCGCACCTACGGTGTCGCGCGCTTTCGCGAGGCGATTGCAACCGGCATCGCGCTGGCCGAGTATGCCGAGCGTTATCTGCGCCAGCAGCCGGGCAAGTGGGAGGTGGTCACCCCGGCGCAGATCGGCGTTGTCTGCTTCGCGTTGAAGGGGGAGTCCGGCGACGGCCATAAGCGGCGCGCCCGGGCGTTGGCGGACTCCGGTTTTGCCTGTGTGTCCTCCACCGCTCTCAAGGGCCGTACCGTGCTCCGGCTCTGTACCATCAATCCGCTGACGACGGAGGGGGATATCCGCGAGACCATCGAGCGGCTCGGGAATTGCTGAGCGGCTTCGCGCGCGGGCGGGTTACTCGTCCACGAGCCTGGCATCGCGAACGATCGCGGTGACGATGGGGACGGGAGACAGCAGGTGCTCCAACATCAGGGTCTCGGCCCGCCGGGCATCGCGTTCCAGCAGCGCCTCGACCATCGCGGTGTGCTCCCGACGCTTATTCGCCAGCGCTTCGCTCGAAAAGACCGTCTGGCGCAGCCACAGCTGCCGGTAGCGCTCCGCCTGGTCCAACAGGGTGGCGCGCAGTTCGAGCAGTTTCGATGATCCGCAGCCCTCGGCAATGGCGCTGTGGAATTCCTTATGCCGCTTGTCCCAGAGGTTCATCATGTCATCGGCACTGTGCACCTCGGTCACGCTCGCCAGCTTGTGGGCCTTGCCGATCACTTCGGCCTCCCAGTCCGCGTCGCCGCGCTCGACGGCCAGGCGCACGATCATCGCCTCGAGGTGGGCGCGCGCATCGTAGATATCATTCAGTTCCGCCAGTGACATTTCCGCCACCCGGAAGCCCCGCTGGCTGACCGCCGTGACCAGGCGCTCGGCTACCAACTGGGACAGCGCCTCCCGCATGGGGCCGGCGCCTATCTGGTAGCGCGCTTTCAGGTGGCTCATCAGCAGTTTGTCCCCCGGCTTGAACTGCCCGCTCGTAATGTCCTGTTTGAGCAGCCCGTAGGCAACCACCGCCTGATTCTGTCGCCCGGATTCCATTGTCATCGCCGTAGGTTCCAATCGGTTTACGCCGGGCGATTATACCGATCGAATCAATCCGGCCGAATAACAATATTGTAATGTTGTGTTGACGTTATTTAAAAATATAGATATTTTTACAAAACAAATACATTGCCCGCCAATGCCAGAGTAAACGAGCCGAGGTTGCCAAGATGAGTCACGCTGCCGCCCTCCAGGACGCCGGAAATTCCGTTACGGCGATTGATCACCAGGGCTTTACCCTACAAGTGAGTGATTGCTCCGAGCGCTTGCTGGCGCTGGAGTTCAGCCCCGGCACGATCAGCCGTTTCATCGAAGCCATGGAGCCCTATCCGGTACAGGCGCTGGAGTACAAATCCCTGCTGCGTTTTCGCGCCGGCCAGATTCTGGATGGCCTCTGTGGCAACCAGCTCCAGCCGCTGCTGGTGGAGACGCTGACCGACCGCGCCACCGGTGCGCTGCTGGTCAGGCCGCTGGGGCTGGATCGGGTCGAACAGGCGGAGGACATGGTGAAATTCACCACCGCCGTCGCACACCTGTTCGGACGCTCCAACCAGGATGCGATGAGCGGCAAGTACTACGCCCGTTTCGTGGTGCAGAACGTCGACAATTCCGATAGCTACCTGCGCCAGCCGCACCGGGTGATGGAACTGCACAACGACGGCACCTTCGTCGAGCAGGACACCGACTTTGTGCTGATGCTGAAGATCGACGAGCGGAATATGGAAGGCGGCGACTCGCTGCTGCTGCACCTGGACGATTGGGAACACCTGGCGCTTTTCAGCCGCAGCCCCATGGCGCACCGCGCCATGCGCTGGTCGGCGCCGCCGAGCAAGAACGCCCCCGGGGATGTCTTTCATCCGGTGTTCGACGTGGACAGCCAGGGGCGGCCCATCATGTCCTATATCGATCAATTCGTGCAGCCGAAGAATTTCGAGGAGGGCACCTGGCTGGCGGACCTCTCCGATGCCCTGGAAGGCAGCCGGCGGAAACTGTCCGTTCCGGTGCCGGTGGGCAGCTTCCTGCTGATCAACAACCACTTCTGGCTGCACGGCCGCGACAGCTTCACGCCCCACGAGGGCCTGCGCCGCGAACTGATGCGCCAGCGCGGTTACTTTACCCACGCCAAGACGCTGCGCAGTCCATCGCAGTAATCCGGACAGGCGCATAGGCCACATCTATTCACCAGCGGGGGCCAGGATGTACGATTTCATTATTATTGGCGGGGGCATCGTCGGCATGTCGACGGCCATGCAACTGCAGCGCGCCTTTCCGGATCGGAAGGTCCTGGTGCTCGAGAAGGAGGCCCGGCTGGCGGCGCACCAGACCGGTCACAACAGCGGTGTCATCCACGCGGGCGTGTACTACACGCCGGGCAGCCTGAAGGCCAGGTTCTGCCTCGAGGGCAACCGCGCCACCAAGGACTTCTGCGATAGCCACGACATCCCCTACCTGGAATGCGGCAAACTGCTGGTCGCCACCAGCGCGCTGGAAATGGCGCGCATGAAAGACCTGTGGGCGCGCACCGAGGCCAACGGCCTGGAGCGCTACTGGCTGGGCGCCGCCGAGTTGAAAGAGCGCGAGCCCAATATTACCGGGATAGCCGGTATCCTCGTGCCCTCCAGCGGTATCGTCGATTACCGCGCCGTCACCGAAGCGATGGCGCGGGAATTTCTCCGGCTGGGTGGGGAGATTCAACTGGATTGCACGGTCACCGGCATCGAGGAACTGCGCTCCGAGGTGCGAGTCCACAGTGATCTGGATACCTTTACCTGCGGCCACCTGATTTCCTGCTCGGGCCTGATGGCCGATCGCATCGTGCGTATGCTCGGGCTGGCGCCGTCGTTCCGCATCTGCCCCTTCCGCGGTGAATACTATCGATTGAAACCGGAACACAACCGGATCGTGAACCACCTGATCTACCCCATCCCAGACCCCGCGATGCCGTTCCTCGGCGTCCACCTGACACGCATGATCGACGGCAGCGTCACCGTCGGCCCCAATGCGGTGCTGGCCTGGAAGCGGGAGGGCTACCGCAAGACCGACCTGTCCCTGCGGGACAGCCTCGAAACCCTGGCCTATCCGGGCATCCGGAAAATCCTCAGGCAGAACCTGAAGCCAGGTCTCGTGGAACTCAAGAACTCGCTGTTCAAGGGCGGGTATCTGAAGATGGTGCAGAAATACTGCCCGACGATCGAAAAAGCGGACCTGATGCCCTATCCGGCCGGGGTGCGGGCCCAGGCGGTGTCGAGGGACGGGAAGCTGGTCGACGACTTCCTGTTCGTGAACACCGCCCGCACCATCAACGTCTGCAATGCCCCGTCCCCGGCCGCCACCTCGGCGCTGCCGATCGGCGGCTATATCGTCGACAGCGCGGTGCGGCAATTCGGCCTGGGGCCCGGGGCCGGCGGCCGGGCAGGGTGATGTTGCCATCGGCTTAAGGGTGAACAGGCCCTATGGCCCCGATAGCGTTATAATGCGCGCTTTTCCGCTAGTGACTGTTTGCCATGAGCCAGAAGTTAGTTGCCTCAGAAACCGTTGATTCCCGCTCCGACGCCAGGGCTGATTCCAGGTCCATAGTGCAGGCGCACCTGGCGGAACCTGCGGTACACCGGTACAGCGAAGGAGAACTGCAGCTGTGGCGCGAGCGTATCAAACGCCTGCTGAAAGCGCAGAACGCGGTGCTGGTGGCCCACTATTACACGGACCCGCTGATCCAGGCGCTGGCCGAGGAAACCGGCGGCTGCGTGTCCGACTCCCTGGAGATGGCCCGCTTCGGCGCCGGACACCAGGCCGACACCCTGATCGTCGCCGGGGTCAAGTTCATGGGCGAAACCGCCAAGATACTGACACCGAACAAGCGCGTATTGATGCCCACCCTGGAAGCCACCTGCTCCCTGGACCTCGGCTGCCCGCCGGAGGCGTTTTCGGCCTTCTGCGACGCCCACCCGGACCGCACCGTCGTGGTCTATGCGAACACCTCCGCGGCGGTCAAGGCGCGCGCCGACTGGGTGGTGACCTCCAGCATTGCGCTGGACCTGGTCGATTACCTGGATGCCCAGGGGGAGAAAATCCTCTGGGCGCCGGACAAGCACCTGGGCAGCTATGTGCAGCGGGAAACGGGCGCCGACGTCCTGCTGTGGGACAGCGCCTGCATCGTGCACGAGGAGTTCAAGGCCAAGGGAGTGGCGGACCTCAAGGCCCTCTACCCGGATGCGGCGGTGCTGGTGCACCCGGAATCGCCGGCGTCGGTGGTGGAGCTGGCGGACGTGGTGGGTTCCACCTCGCAGATCATCAACGCGGCCAGGACGCGGCCGGAGAAGCGCTTTATCGTCGCCACCGACCAGGGCATCTTCTACAAGATGCAGCAGCAGTGCCCGGGCAAGGAACTGATCGTCGCCCCCACCGCCGGCGCCGGCGCCACCTGCCGCAGCTGCGCCAACTGCCCGTGGATGGCGATGAACTCGCTGGAAAACCTGTGCGGGGTACTGGAGCGGGGCGACAACGAGATATTCGTCGACCCGGAACTGGGCAGGCGCGCCATGGTGCCGCTGCAGCGGATGCTGGATTTCCGCAAGCCGCTCGATTGAGCAGCCTCTTTTTGTAGGAGCGGCCCATGGCCGCGATCAGCGTTCGGGATTACTCCTGTGCCGATCGCGGCCATGGGCCGCTCCTACAGAGACAGAACCGTAGGATGGGCAAAGGAGTGCAGCGACGTGCCCATCGGAACCGGCCGATCCTTCAAAGCTCACTACTAAAGTTCTTTCGCCTTCTCCTGCATCTTGATCACATCCTTCATCCGCTGCTCCAGAATCGCGTGGGTCTGGTAGTTGTTCTTGGCCAGGCGGACGCCGTGGCGCAGGTGCTGCAGGGCCTTGTCGAAGACGCCGTTGAGGATGTAGTACTCGGCCCGTGCCTCGTGCACGCCGACGATGTCCCCGGCCAGGCCGTGGGTCTCGGCGAGGAGGTACCAGACCGCCGGGTCCTTCCTGCGCACACGGCTGTGCCTGGCCAGGATACGCTCCGCGGCCAGGTAGTTGCCGGCCTTGAAGTGGGCGTTGGCCAGGCCCATGGTCAGGGCGTGGTCGCCGGGATTCTTTTCCAGGGCCGCCTGCAGGCGCTGGGTGGCACTTGAATAGTCCTGCCGCGCCAGGTCGACGTCGGCGCGCGCCAGCACGAAGGCTGCCTTGTCCGGTTCCCTGTCCAGCAGTGGTTGCAGTGTCTCCAGGGCCGAGTCCGGCTTGCCGGCGGCGGTTTGCGCCAGGGCCAGGCCGTAGCGGGCCGCATCCTCGTCGTCGCTGATACCGTTCAGTTCCGCCTGGAAGCGCTTGACCGCCTGCTGTGGCGTGGGTTCGGCGGCCACGCGGATGCGCGCGCGCATCAGGTGGTAGTCGCGGCTGTCGCCGGGTTTGACGGCGGGCATGCGGCTGGCGCGCAGCTTGGCGTCGGCGATGCGTTTCTCGGTGACCGGGTGGGTGAGGAGGAATTCCGGCGGGCGGCGGTAGTAGCGGGTGGCCTTCAGCATCTGCTCGAACATCTCGCCGGCCGCCTCCGGATCGCGGCCGGACTTGGCCAGGGTCTCGATGCCGACGCGGTCGGCCTCCTGTTCGTTCTGGCGGCTGAAGCGCAGCTGGTTGTCCAGCGCCGCGGCCTGGGTGGCGGTCATGGCCGCAATACCGGCATCGCCGCCGGCGGTGGCGGCCAGCACCAGGGCGCCGAGCATGCCCGCCAGGGTGGGAATGGTGCTATTGCGCTGGGCTTCCAGGGAGCGGGCGTAGTGGCGCTGGCTCAGGTGGCCCAGTTCGTGGGCGATGACCGAGGCGAACTGGTCCTCGTTCTCCGCGAACAGGAACAGCCCCGTGTGCACGCCCATGATGCCGCCGGGCACCGCGAAGGCGTTCATGGTGTCGTTCTTGACGACCACCACATCAATTTTTTTGTCTTCCAGCGGGCTGAATTCCGCCAGGCCCTTGACCGTGTTCTCCACATACTGCTGCAGCAGCGCGTCGTTGGAAGTGCGCACCTGGCTGCGGAACATGCGCAGCCACATCTGCCCCAGTTCCTTCTCCCGCGCCCGGGACACCAGGCCGCTGCTGCTGTCGCCCAGCTCCGGCAGCTGGATCTGGTCGTCGTCCGCCACCGCGGCGAGGGGCGCGCCCCCGAGCAGCAGACCCATACCCAGCGCCGCCAGGCCGCCGCTGACGCGCTGCCGCAGGGAGTGCAGGATGGAACCCCGCGGATTCTTGTTGTGGAGGTCGATCATCGGTGCTTACTGCTCGGTCTGCCTTGGGAAGGTCGATAGCTCAACTCTATACGCAAGCCTGTCGAACTGTCGAGGTTTTGACCAGCCCGGCGACGAAAGGTTCGCGGACTCGCGAACGGTGCCCGCCCCGTGCCGATTGTGTCGCTGCGGAATCTGGCGCAGTATCCGCGCTATAATCCGCCGCAATCAGCCGCTTATGACCGCAAGGCCAATGAAAGTATCCATCGCCGACAGCGATTCGAAGATTGCCGTGGACTGGGGCGCGGCGGTGACCGTGGACGCCCGCGGCCAGCGCTGCCCGCAGCCGCTGCTGGCCATGCGCCGCGCCCTGCGCGACCATCCGGCCGGCACCCTGCTGCGGGTGCTGGCCACCGACGAAGGCTCCTGGCGCGACTTCCACAGCTTCGCCGAACTGAGCGGCGTGCCGCTGCTGCGCGCCGAGCACCGCGGCGATGAATTCCGCTACTGGCTGTGCTCCGAACACCAACGAGATTCCTGAAGTTATGCTCGCGATTGTCAAAAACTGGGTAAACCGCTATTTCAGCCAGGAAGAGGTGGTACTGCTGGTGCTGTTGTTGCTGGCGGCGCTGGTGGTGATGGCCACCCTGGGCCAGGTGCTGGCGCCGGTGCTGGCGGCGCTGATCATCGCCTTCCTGATGCAGGGTATGGTGCAGCGGCTGGAATCCTGGAAGGTGCCCCACTGGCTGGCGGTGAGTATCGCCTGCCTGGTGCTGGTGGGCACCATCGTGGCCTTGTTCCTGGTGGTACTGCCGATCATCTGGCGCCAACTGGTGCGCCTGTTCGCGGAACTGCCGAACATGATCGACCAGGGCCAACAGCTGCTGCTGTTGCTGCCCGAGCGCTACCCGCGCTTTGTGACTGCGGAGCAGATTGACGAGATGTTCAATACCCTCGGCAGCGAGCTGGGCACCATGGGGCAGACACTGCTGACCTTCTCCCTGGCCAACCTGCCGGTGCTCGCCGGGCTGCTGATCTACGCGGTGGTGGTGCCCATCCTGGTGTTCTTCTTCCTGAAGGACTCGGACAAGCTGGTCAACTGGTGTACCTCCTTCCTGCCCAGCCGGCGCCCGATGCTGCGCCAGATCTGGCACGAGATGAACGACCAGGTGGCCAACTATGTGCGCGGCAAGGTGATCGAGATCGGCATCGTGGCCGCGGTCAGCTACGCCGCCTTCCTGCTGCTCGGGGTCAACTACGCGCTGTTGCTGGCGGTGGCGGTGGGGCTCAGCGTGCTGATCCCCTACATCGGCGCCGCGGTGGTGACCATTCCCGTGGCGGCCATCGGCCTCTTCCAGTGGGGCTGGAGCAGCGAATTCTTCTACCTGATCCTGGCCTACGGCATCATCCAGTTGCTGGACGGCAATGTGCTGGTGCCGCTGCTGTTTTCCGAGGCGGTCAACCTGCACCCGGTGGCCATTATCCTGGCGGTGCTCTTCTTCGGCGGCATCTGGGGCTTCTGGGGCGTCTTCTTCGCCATACCGCTGGCCACCCTGCTGAAGGCGATCATGAACGCCTGGCCCACGGCGGATCACCAGGCCGCGTGGCAGGCCAGGGAGGCTCCCGAGGAGTAGGTTCCGGCCTCAATGGCGCTAAGTTAAAGTCTTGGGCGGACCTGCTACCGGGGGTTCTTTGCGGGACACGCCGTAGATACGTCCCTGTAGGCTTGTCCGCGAGGTCCCTCTCGCAGACAGTCCCGCAAAGAACCCCCGGCATCAGGCCCTTCGCATCAAACTTTTATTGCTTAACTTAGTGCCATTGGGTTCCTGCCTGAGTGCCAGCCACCGGCAGCCGCCTGATCGGCCCCAACCCCTGTCTGCGGCGCCGGGCCTTTGCTAAAATCCCGCGCTTCATTTTTGCCCATCCCCGAATAGGAAAGACCCATGAGCCTTGCTGACAAAGTACTGGCGGTCAACGACGATTTGCCGATTCGCACCGATAAGCCCGTCCACAATGGCAAGGTCCGCTCCGTCTACTGGCTGACCGAGGCCGACAGCCGCCGCCTGATCGAGGAAAAGGGCTACCCGGTGGCCCCGGACGCGCCCCTTGCGGTCATGGTGATCTCCGACCGCATCTCCGCCTTCGACTGCATCTGGAAGGGCGAGGGCGGCATGCGCGGCGTGCCCGGCAAGGGCGCGGCGCTGAACGCCATCTCCAACCACTGGTTCCAGCGGTTCAGGGACAAAGGCCTGGCGGACAGCCACATCCTGGATATCCCCCACCCGGCGGTGTGGATCGTGCAGAAGGCGTGCCCGGTGATGATCGAGGCCATTGCGCGCCAGTACATCACCGGCTCCATGTGGCGCTCTTACCAAAAAGGCGAGCGCGACTTCTGCGGCATCCGCATCCCCCACGGCCTGCAGAAGGACCAGAAGCTGCCGGAACTGCTGATCACCCCCTCCACCAAGGGCATCCTCAAGGGTATCCCCGGCGTACCGGAAGCGGACGACGTGAACATCACCCGCGCCAACATTGAGGACAACTTCGAGGCCTTCAACTTCCGCTCCAGGGACGATATCGGCCTGTACGAGAAGCTGCTGAAAGAGGGCTTCGATGTCATTTCCGCCGAACTGGATAAGCTCGACCAGATCTTCGTCGACACCAAGTTCGAGTTCGGCTATGTCACCGACGCCAATGGCGAAGAGAAGCTGATCTATATGGACGAGGTTGGCACCCCGGACTCCTCGCGCATCTGGGACGGCGAAGAGTACCGCGCCGGCAAGGTGGTGGAGAACTCCAAGGAGGGCTTCCGCCAGGCCCTGCTGAACCACTTCCCGGACCCGGATATCCTGCTCAACAAGGACCGCATGCCGGAGCGCCAGGCCCTGGCCCGGGACAACGAGCTGCCGGCCTCGATGCTGATGGATGTCTCCGCCACCTATGTCGGTATCGCGGAGAAGATCATCGGCAAGAAGCTGGAGATTTCCGACAATCCCAAGGCGGAGCTGATCGAGATACTGCGAGATCAATACGGCCTGGTCGATTGAGATAGGCCTTGCAAAAAAAAACCGGCGCGTGCGCCGGTTTTTTTATACCGAACTGCCCTTGTAGGAACGGCGGATGGCCGCCCCGCCGCTCCTACAGATTGTTCAAGGCCTTCGCCATTATTCACCACAATTCCCCGCCTCTCCGCCATATTCCGAACCCGCTTTCGCCCCATTGCCCCTTTTAAATTCCCCCAGAACAAACAAATACTGGAGGGACACGCATGGACAGGACAATTTTTTCCGGCCAGCGCATACCGCGCGAATTGGTGGTACTGCCGACCGAGGAGTACTATCGCCGCCGCTACCGCGGTAGCCGGCGGGGCCGCTGGTTGCTGTTTATTGTCACTGTGCTGGCGGTGTTCGTCGCCGCAATGGGCGCTCGGGCGGAACAGGCGGTCGGCCTGAACGACGTCGAGAGCGGTGACCTGCTGTTTGGCGGAGCTGAGCCGGGCAGTTATGTACCGGCGGTGCATCTGGCCAGCCGCGCGCGCATATCAGTACGCGGCCTGGTGGCGGAGGTGGAATTGCAGCAGGAGTTTGCCAACCGCAGCGGCGACTGGCAGGAGGCGGTTTACGTACTGCCCCTGCCGGCGCAGGCCGCGGTCAATGGACTGGAAATCCAGGTTGGCGAGCGCCGCATCGTCGGGAAGGTGCACGAGCGCGCGGCGGCGGCAAAAATCTACGAGGCCGCCCGCGCCGCCGGCAAGCGCGCGGCACTGCTGGAGCAGCAGCGTCCGAACCTGTTTACCAACAAGGTGGCGAACATAGCGCCGGGCGAAACCATCCGCGTGCAGATCCGCTACCTGCAGCCGGTCAGTTACGACAGCGGCACCTTCAGCCTGCGCCTGCCGACGACGCTGACGCCGCGCTACGTTCCAGGAGAGGTAAAGAGGCCCGGCGAGGTGATCCCCGATGCCGAAACGGAACTGGCCACCGACAGCAGCGGCTGGGCACTGCCCACAGACCAGGTGCCGGACGCGCACAAAATCACGCCGCTGATGCAACCGGCCTCCGAACTGACCGCCATCGGCAGCCACAAAATCGCCATCGAGGTGGAACTCGACGGCGGGCTGCCGCTGGCACAGATTAGTAGCCCCTACCACGATATCGACAGCAGCAAAGAGCAGGATGGCAGCTATTCGATAACGCTGCGCGGTGGCGCCGCGGTGATGGATCGCGACTTCGCCCTGCACTGGCGCCCGCGCCCGTCTTCAATGCCGCGCGCGGCGCTGTTTACCGAGGTGGCAAAAGGGGAAGAGGGCGGTTACCTGCAACTCCTGCTGTTGCCCCCGGACGCGGGGAAAAATGTGCGGCGCCTGCCGCGGGAAGTGATCTATGTGATCGATACCTCCGGCTCCATGGGCGGCAATTCCATTCGCCAGGCGAAAGAGAGCCTGCAGCTGGCGCTGTCGCGTTTGCAGCCAAACGACCACTTTAACGTGATCGAATTCAACAGCGGTACCCGCGCCCTCTTCCCGCGCCCGGTCGCGGCGGATACCGGCAATGTTAGTCACGCCCGCAACTGGGTGGAAAGCCTGCAGGCGAGTGGTGGCACCGAAATGGCGCCGGCGCTGCGCCTGGCCCTGGGCCAGCAGATGCCCGGCGCCGACGCGCTGGTGCACCAGGTGGTATTTATCACCGACGGTGCCGTCGGCAATGAGCGCGCGCTGTTCGAACTGATCCAGCAGTCGCTGCGCGACGCGCGCCTGTTCACGATCGGTATCGGCTCGGCGCCGAACAATCACTTCATGCGCAAGGCGGCGCAATTCGGCCGCGGCTCCACCGTGACCATCGGTGACCTGTTCGAAGTACAGGAGCGCATGCAGGCACTGTTTGCCAAGCTGGAAAATCCACTGGCGACGGATCTGCAGTTGCAGTGGCCGCAGGGGCTGGTGGTGGATGCCTACCCGAAAAGAATACCCGACCTCTACCGCGGCGAGCCGCTGCAGCTGGTGGCGAGAATCGACGGCGGCGTGCTCGCTGGAGAGGTACAGCTGCGCGGGCGCCTGGCGGGTCAGCAGTTTGTGCAGAAACTGGCGCTGAAAGAAAGCGGTTCCGACAGCCGGGGCATCGGCAGCCTCTGGGCGCGTGCCAAAATCGAGGCGCTGCGCGACCAGCAGTTGCAGTCCGGCGAGCAGAGCGATGCCGGCCTGGCCCTGCGCGAGCAGATACTGCAGCTGGCCCTGGATCACCAGTTGGCGAGCCCTTACACCAGCTTTGTGGCGGTGGAGGAGGCAGTGGTGCGGCCGCGGGGGGAAAGGCTCGCCAAAAGCCCCCTGGTCAAAGGTAGAGTGGCCAACGCCGTGGCCCGCGGCCAGTTGCTGCAGAGCCAGGCCTACCCAAGCACCGCGGCGGGTCTCCACATCCAACTGCTCGCCGCCGCCGGCCTGCTGGGCCTGGCCGGGCTGCTGCGCCGCGGCCGCCTTAGTGCCTGTTTAGAGTCTTGCACTAAGCCTGCCGGGCCGGGTGCGGGGCCTCTTTCCGGGACCGTTCACGGCCATGGATGGCCGTGGAGAGCGTACATGGATGTATTCACAGCGTGTCCCGGAAAGAGGCCCCGTACCCGGCCCTCGCGCCGAGTCCCAATCGTCGAGGACTTTAAACAGGCTCTTAGAAAGAACCAAATATTGAAGGGGAGGGTGCTGCGGCGCCTGCGCGGGCTGTTGAGAAGAATCGTGCCGGACCCACGTCGCGCGCGCAGGTCGGTGGAGCTGGCCCTGGTTGGCTCAGGGGTGAGGGCTCACTGATGTTGCGCAGGGCTCTGTTCGCCTCCTGCCTGCTCGCGGGCCTCTGGCAACTGGGCGGCGCCGTCTGGCTGCTGGCCAAGGCCGAACTGGCCCAGTTGCTGATCCGCGATGCCTGGGAGGAACAATTGCGGGAGGGCGGCGAAGTGAAGCCCTGGCCCTGGGCGGATACCTGGCCGGTGGCAAAACTGCAGTTGGGCGACCAGCCGCCGCTGATCGTATTGGCCGGCGGCAGCGGCCAGGCGCTGGCGTTCGGCCCTGGCCTGCTGCCAGGGTCCGGTGAGCCGGGTAACCTGGGTGAACCGCGCACCATCGCGATCGCCGCCCACCGCGACACTCACTTCAACGAGTTGGGTCAACTGAAGCCCGGATCGCCCGTCCAGCTGCAGGACAGCCGCGGTCGCTGGCACAGCTACCGGGTCAGCGAGACCCGGGTGGTGGACAGCGAGCGCGAGCGGCTGCCCATCTTCGCCGAGCCGGGACTGCTGCTGGTGACCTGCTACCCTTTCGACGCGATAGATCCGGGCGGCCCATTGCGCTACCTGGTCTACGCCGAATACCTGGGTCCGGGCGCGCTGGTACGGCTGTAGCCGCGAAACCTGCGCGTGTCGCGGCGTTTCGTATTTTTACTTCTCAAGTTTCGGAGTTCACGCCGAGGGCAGTGAGCCGCTGGGCGGCACTGCGCGAGGTCCTCCTGCCGGTGGCCACCTGGCAAATGTTTACCGATGAGGTTTTTTGCCAGGTGGCCACCGGTAGGAGGACCGCCCGGAACTGCCGCTTTCAAGGGCTGCCAATCCCTGTGAACTCCGAAACTTGAGTTATTTCACAGATCCCAGGTCACCGAGCCGCCAAAGACATACAGCGCCGTGTTCTCGTAGGTGCCCTGCAGGCGCGGCGGGTTTAATTGGCCGATGCCCCGCTGGTCGATGTCCAGGTCCCCGGTCCACACCAGGGTGAAGCCCAGGTCCATCACCGCTCCCGGGCAGAGTTCCCGGCGCGCGCCCAGGCCGAGGCGCCACTGCTTGCCGACCACGAAATCGGCGGTGAGGTCCTCCTCGTCCACGGCGCTGCTATCGTAGGCGATACCGGTGGACAGGGACCATCCTGCCAGCGCTCCCCGCTCATAGCGGTGGCGCACACCCAGTGCCGCGTGCCAGGTATTTTCGTAGAGGCGGTTTACCGTGGCGCTGGCCTGGGCCGGGTTGCCGATCTCCAGGCCCACCTTGCCGAAGTCGGACCAGTCCTGCCAGTTGAGGTTGGCGTAGAGGGTGGTCGCGGGGGAGAGTTTTTGCTGCAGGCTGGCGGTCACCGTGGCCGGCACATTCATATCGATCTCCGTTCTGGCGCCGTCGAGGCGGCCGACCAACTCGTTGAACAGTGGGCCGAAGTTGCGCAGCTTGAGTCTGTCGCTGAAATCCAGCGCCACTTTCGAGGTGTACACCAGGCCGAGGGTGGTCCCGGGCGAAGGCCGGTAGATGACGCCCAGGTTGCCGCCGAAACCGGTGTCCGTGTCCTCGTATTTGAGGAAGGCATTGCCGCCGGTCAGGCCGGCGCGCGGCGCCGATTTGAATTCGTAGAAGCCCCACATCACATTGAGCGCCAGGCCGAAGGATAGCTCGGGGGTGACGCGCCAGCTGAGCGATGGCACCAAGTTGAGGCCGAGCAGGTCCGAGGTCTGCGCAAAGCGCCGCCCCGCCCAACGGCTGTCGTATTCGAGCAGGCCGCCGAAGTTGCCGGCGGCACTGAAACCCCAGCCGACGTTTTCCGCCAGCAGGCCGGCGGCGTGGAAGCCGGCATTGGGAATCCACCCCACCGGGTTGCCGCCGTCGCCGCCGGAGACATTGGTCTGCGGCCCGCGGTCGAACCCCAGGTCGCCGTACAGCAGCTGCCCCGCCGCCAGTATTTCTGTTTCCTTGCGCCACACGGTGCCGGCGGGATTGGTGAAGGCGGTAAAGGGTTCCTCCGGCATGGCGGCCCAGCCGGCGCCGGCGGTGCCCATGGTGGCGGTGCCGATTTCCCAGAGGTAGACACCGCCGGCGTGCGCCGCCGGTGCGACCAGTGCCAGGCCGAGCAGGCCTAAGAGCCTGTTTGAAGTCTTCACAAATCCTTCGCTCAGTGCGGGACCGCGTGGGGTACCGCTTTCCGGGACACGGGCTAGGCGCCCCCCCGGTAAATACATCCCTGTAGGCTTGTCTGCGAGGTCCCTCTCGCAGACAGTCCCGGAAAGCGGTACCCCACGCGGTCCTGGAGAATTTCGTGCGAGAGTCCAAACAGGCTCTAAGTATTTGATGCGATTTCCGCACAATTCCTTTTGCATGGGGGTTCACCAGCTGTCGATACATGACATTCCATTCAATCAATTTGCGCAATTACGCTGCCTGAGTCTCCCGTTACCGGGGGTACATCAACACGAAGTTGATGCGAAAGCCCCAGTTGTGCGGGCCCGCGGCCGGGCTGTCGGCGAAATAGCGCGGTCCCGCCTGCAGTTGGGCCGGCTGGCGGCCGATCTTGAAAACCTTGGCGGCAAGGAAATCCAGCGGCACCGTCCACTGTTCGTTTTCCCAGTCGTAGGTGGATTCGGAGGTGAAGGTAAAAGTCCAGGCCGCCGGCGTGGTGTAGGAGACGAACGGCTGTATGAAACTCTGGTTGACGTCTTCGCGGCTGTCGGCTCCGGCGAAAGACCAGATCTGGTTTACCAGGGCGCCGATCGTCCAGTGTCCCGTCTGCTTGAGCGCTACCGCGGTGGGGCCCGCGCCCCATTGTTCTGTCCCCAGCAGGTCGTCGGTAGCGGTCGGAAGCAGCAATACCGGCCCCGCGCCCCAGATAAGGCCGCCCTTTGTGGGGGCTTTGGGAGAAAAGAAAAAACTCTGGGTGGTGTCGCTGAGGCCGGTCTGGGTGCCGCTGCCGGGAAAGATCCTGCGCTGGTTGATCACCGGCAGGATGGTGCGGCTGATCAGGTTCCACTTTTCGTTGATGGACACCGGAATCACCGGCTGGATATTCAGGGTGAAGCGCTCACCGTCTTCCACCGGCCCCACGTCGTAATCCCAGTTGCCCTGGAAGGGCACGCTGATCAGGCTGGCGATGGGGTTGGCGAGTTTTTTCGCCAGGTCCTCCCCGCTCTGCGCGCAGGCCAACACCGGTGCCATCAGCAACAGACCGAGTCCCCTGAAGTGCATTTGCCTGCCTCCGCTGCAGAAGTTTCCGTTTGTGGTATGCACAAGTGTAGGAAAGCAACACCCGTGGCGTACTGGTTGCGACGGGGCGCCGATAACCCCTCTTTGGAATCGAACTGGTCCGGGAGCGATTTCTGCCATTGTCGCGGAGATAACAGGAAAGTTGCTCCGGGCAATCTATCGTATTTGAAGTGTTGAGCAGAGATTGAGTGAGGACCATGAAAGCGCGGGCAACAAAAGTCGTGTCAAAAATGGTGGCCATTGCCGTCCTCGCGGTTTCGATTCCGTCAGTGGCGCAACAGGCGGCCGTCGAACCGGGCGAGCCCGGCGCCACGACCACGGTCGATGGCAAACACCTGCCCCCGCCGCCGCAGCCCTTCGAGGGGGACATCAAATACAACGCCGCACAGTCCAAGCCCTGGTGGCCGCAACTCGTGGTGCCGCCCAAGGGCGCGCCCAATATTCTGCTGATCATGACCGACGACGTGGGATTCTCGGCGCCTTCCACCTTCGGCGGCGTGATTCCGACACCGACACTGGACAGGATCGCGGGGATGGGACTGCGCTATACCAGGTTCCACACCACCGCCCTCTGTTCGCCCACGCGCGCGGCGCTGCTCACCGGCCGCAACCACCATTCGGTATCCACCGGCGTGGTGGTCGACCAGGCCACCGGCTTTCCCGGCTACGACAGCGTCATAAAGCGCGATGCCGCTGCCATCGGCGAGATACTGCGGCAGCAGGGCTACGATACGTCGTGGTATGGCAAGGACCACAATGTGCCCCAGTGGGTGGCGAGCCAGGCCGGGCCTTTCACCGACTGGCCGACCGGCCCCGTCAAGGGCTTCGACTACTACTACGGCTTCATCGGCGACGACACCAGCCAGTGGCAGCCGAACAACCTGTTCCGCAACACCACACCCATCGAACCCTATCTGGGCAATCCCGGCTGGAACCTGATCACCGCCATGGCCGATGAGGCGATTGCGCGCATCCGCATGCTGAACGAGGTGCAGCCGGACAGGCCCTTCATGATCTACTACGCCCCCGGCGGCACCCACGCGCCGCACCATCCGACCAGGGAATGGGTGGACAGGATCAGCAAGATGCGCCTGTTCGACGAGGGCTGGAACAGGCAGCGCGAGCGGATCTTCGCCAACCAGAAGAAACTCGGCGTGGTGCCGCAGAACGCCAAGCTCACGGCCTGGCCGAAGGAACTGCCGCAATGGGACTCCCTCACCCCCGAGGCGAAGAAGCTCTACATCCGCCAGGCGGATGTCTACGGGGCCTACCTGGCGTACACGGACCACGAGATAGGCCGCGTTGTCCAGGCGGTCGAGGACGCCGGCAAGCTGGACAACACCCTGATCATCTATATCAGCGGCGACAACGGCGCCAGCCCGGAGGGCACGCTGCACGGCCTCTACAGCGAGTTCGCGGTGCTGAACGGCGTGCACCCCACGGTGGAGCAGAACATGAAGTTCTACGACGCCTGGGGTACTGACCAGACCTACCCGCACTTTGCCGTGCCCTGGGCCTGGGCCTGGGACACCCCCTACCAGTGGACCAAGGAGGTGGCCTCCCACTTCGGCGGCACCCGCAACGGCATGGCCATCGCCTGGCCCGCGCGCATCAAGGACAAGGGCGGCATCCGCCACCAGTTCCACCACGTGATCGACATAGTGCCGACCATCCTCGAGGCGGCCGGGCTGCCGCAGCCGGAAACCGTCAACGGCATCAAGCAGAAGCCCATCGAGGGCGTGAGCATGGCGTATACCTGGAAGGACGCCGATGCCCCCGGCCGGCGCAAGACCCAGTACTTCGAGATGTTCGGCTCGCGCGCCATCTACCACGACGGGTGGATCGCCTCGGCGCCGCCCGTGGTCGCCCCCTGGGACCCGTCGCTCACGCCGCCGCCCGCGGATGTCTGGCAGGCCTTCAAATGGGAACTCTACGATCTGAACAAGGACTGGACCCAGGCCGACAACCTCGCAGCCAATATGCCGGACAAAGTGAAGGAGATGGAGAAGCTGTTCGTGAAGGAGGGGAAGAAATACCAGGTCTTCCCGCTGGACGACCGCACATTGCCGCGCTTTATCGGACCCAAGCCCAGCTATGATCCGGGCCGCACCGAATTCACCTACACCGGCGAACTGAGCAACGTGCCTTTCCCGGGAGTGGCCGGTGCGCCGAACATGCTCAACAAGTCCTACACCATCACCGCCGAGATAGAGGTGCCCCAGGGCGGCGCCGAGGGCATGCTGGTCACCGACGGCGGCCGCTTCAGCGGCTACGGCTTCTACCTGCTGAAGGGCGTGCCGGTCTTCACCTGGAACCTGTTGCAATTGGATCTGGTGAAGTGGCAGGGCAGGGAAGCGCTGGCGCCGGGCAAGCACACCCTCGAGTTTGACTGGAAGTATGCCAAGCCGGGCCTGGGCGGGGGCGGCACCGGCACCCTGAAGGTGGACGGCCAGGTGGTGGACAGCCGCGATATGCCCAAGAGCCTGCCGGTGGGCATCGGCTGGGTGGAAACCTTCAATGTCGGCATCGACACCGGCACCTCGGTGGACGGCAGGGACTACAAGGTGCCTTTCCCCTTCACCGGCAAGATCGACCGGTTGACCATCAAGCTGGGCCCGGAGCAGTTGACGCCCCGGGAGCAGGAGATGATCTACGGCACCTACCGCAAGCGACAGTAGCTTGCGGAAAGCAATGAAGCGAAGGCGGCGCGACTATCGAGGCGAGCTGACCAGCTCTATCTCCCCCGGCCGCCACTTCCTGGTGAAGAAGGCTTGCTCCGGGCTGTAGAGGCGCAGGAGGACGAACCAGCCCTTGCCGGGCATCGTCTGTATCCAGTTGCCGCGGGGCACGTCCTTGGGCTGTTGCGGCGAGAACCAGACAGTGGTGGTGCCGTCGGAGGCCGCTTCCGCGGCGGGCGACGGGTAGCTCTGGCTACCGGCACGCGGGTATTTCTGCGGCGTCTGCAGCATGGAGCGGGTCTGGTTGTCGTAGAGGGTGAGGGACCAGAATTTGGCGGCGGGGATTCCCTTGGGCAGGGTTACCCGATAGGTTTTGGTGCCGTCGAACGGCTGGCCCTTGGTATCCTGGTAGCTCATCAGGTACTGCGAGCCCACGTTGGGGAGGCGCATAATCATCGCCGGCGAATCGAGGACGGCTTCGAAGTAGAAAGCGGTGCGCGAGTCCAGGGTGCGCGCGCCGGTGGGCGGGAAGGGTTTGAACATGCCCTTCTCGAACAGCGGCGGCGGCGTTTCGAAGAAGGCGCCGCCCTGCCACAGCATGCTGCCCCACGCGGAGTCGGGGTAGTGGGCCCAGCCCGGGTGTGCCAACCGGTAGCGGTAGTTCAGGGTGCGCCCGGCCGCATCGCCCACCGCCGCCGCGTCCGCGAGGATCTTCTTCATGCGCGCGTCCGGCTTGAACGGCTGGCCCTTGACGATGCCGATGGCGGCCAACTGCCCGGCCAGTTCCACGTCATAGCTGCCCGCGGGTTCGTTCTGCACATTGGCGTTGATCATCTCGAAGAAGCCGAAGCCGCTGGGCGGGATGGTGTTGAAGGCTTTGCCGGTGGCGTCCACGAATTTGGTTTCCGGAATCTTCGGGTCCCGGCCCAGGCGAACCTCGCCCTCCAGTGCCGTGGCGATGCTGGTGCCGAAGCCGCCCGGCGTGTACGGGTAGATCTTCAGGTGCTTGCGGATATTCTCGACCGCCGGCGCGGGATCATTGTCGACGAGGAAAGAGCGCACGGCGTAGAGCGCGTGGTTGGTCTTGGAGTGGGCGACGAAGAAGCCGCCGTCGGGAAGCGGCCCGTCGTAGCCCGGCGGCACTATCAGGTACTTGCCGCCCTCGCCCCGGTCGGGGCCGGGAAAGCCGACGTCGATGATCCAGGAGAACCACATGTCGTTGATGGTGCCGAGCCCCATGGGCGGCTGCTCGATCACCAGGGGGCCCTCGCTCAGGTCCAGCGACGACATGTAATAGACGGTGTCGGCATTGCCGGTCAGCCACAGCGGGGTGGCGTCCATCAGTTTGGGATACAGGAGGACGCTGTTATCCTCGGCGCCAATACTGTGCATACCCTGGCGGATCGCATAGGCGGAGGCGCCGCGAAAGCTGTTGTTGAAGACGTTGAGGGCGCGGGTGAAGGCCAGTGTGTCGACCACCTTGCGGGCGGTCTCTTCCGTGGGCACGCCGTCCCGGGCCTCGAGGGTGCCGATGGAGGTCTCCACCTTGTCCGGCATCGACAGGGATTTCACCACCGGTTCCGGAACCTGCGCCGGTGCATGCAAGGAGGCCACGGCGAGGGTCGCTGTGCAGAAAAGTGCTGGTTTCATGGGTATCACCTCTGGCGCAGTGCTGTCCGTTATGCCGGCTGCCTGGGGCTGAAGGAAGGTTGGATCAGATGGTGGCAGCGCCCGGCGGCAACGACTCTGGAAATTGTAGCGGACCCGGGTGCCGGCAGTGGGCGGCGCACAGTGGTGACCAAAGTGCCAGGTTTCGACTTGATTTTGTAATTTAACTTCTATGATTTGCCATAAGTTGTTCCGCCAAGGCGCCAATCTGGCAAATAATTGTTTTGCAAATTGGTTTTAATTGTTACTAATCGTCCTATCTGGAAAAAGATTTGTAGTAATACTACAATCGCCCCGCTTATAAGCCCGGGATGACAGGCTGGCCGCCGTGGCGGTCCCGTTGCCCCGGTCGGCATTCACAGCCAAAGTGACTGGACCACGACAGCAGGCAGGCGCCGACTCCCCCTCTCCGCCACACCGAAGTGAGCCTTTGCTAACTTTGCATTTCCGCCAACGAAGGTGGTGAATTGGCGGTGTTACTGAAAAAAGGAAGCAATTTTCTGCCTGCGCTGTACTTTGCCCGATAGCCAAAAATACCAATAAGGCGGAGGGGAAGGTTACCCTTCCGGGCCGTTGATAACCTGAAAGACGCTACCAACTCGACGTCGTTCAATTCGCCGAGGAGTATTTGATGCACGAAGAAACCGACAACCTGGAAACGCAGGAGTGGCTGGACGCGCTGCAGGCGGTGATCCGCCACAGCGGCAAGGAGCGCGCCGCGTTCCTGCTCAAGCAGTTGGCCGACCGCGCCACCGACGCGGGCGTGCAAATGCCCGCGGCCATCACCACCCACTACCGCAACACCATCCCCACCAGCGCTGAGAAGCGCATGCCCGGCGACCTGTTCATGGAGCGGCGCATCCGCTCCCTGATCCGCTGGAACGCCCTGGCCATGGTGGTGCGCGCCAACCAGAGCAGTGACAACCTGGGCGGCCATATCGCCAGCTTCTCCTCCGCCGCCACCCTCTACGACGTGGGCTTCAACTACTTCTTCCGCGGCAATGAGGGCGAAGAGCTGGGCGACCTGATCTTCTTCCAGGGCCACAGCTCCCCGGGTATCTACGCCCGCTCCTACCTCGAGGGACGCATCGACGAGGAGCAGATGGACAACTTCCGCCGCGAAGTGAACGGCAAGGGCCTGTCCTCCTACCCGCACCCCTGGCTGATGCCGGACTACTGGCAGTTCCCGACCGTCTCCATGGGCCTGGGGCCCATCCAGGCCATTTACCAGGCGCACATCATGCGCTACCTGTCCGCCCGCGGCCTGTCCCCGCGCGGCGACCGCAAGGTGTGGGCCTTCCTCGGCGACGGCGAGTGCGACGAGCCGGAATCCCTCGGCGCCATTTCCATGGCCGGCCGCGAGCGGCTGGAAAACCTGGTGTTCGTGGTCAACTGTAATCTTCAGCGCCTGGATGGCCCGGTGCGCGGCAACGGCAAGATCATCCAGGAACTGGAAGGCGTCTTCCGCGGCGCCGGCTGGAACGTGATCAAGGTGCTCTGGGGCCGCCTGTGGGACCCGCTGCTGGAGAAGGACGACAAGGGCCTGCTGCAGAACGTCATGGACGAAGTGGTCGATGGCGAAATGCAGAACTTCAAGGCCAACGGCGGCGCCTATACCCGCGAGCACTTCTTCGGCAAGCACCCCGAACTGCTGGAGATGGTCAAGGACCTCTCCGACGACGAGATCATGAAGCTGAACCGCGGCGGCCACGACCCCTACAAGGTCTACGCCGCCTACGCCGCCGCCATGGCGCACAAGGGCCAGCCCACCGTGATCCTGGCGCAGACGGTGAAGGGCTACGGCCTGGGCGCCGCCGGTGAGGCGGCCATGGACACCCACAACGTCAAGAAGATGGACCTGGAAGCCCTGCAGCGCTTCCGCGACCGCTTCGCCATCCCGCTGACCGACAAGGAGCTGGAGGATATTCCCTACTACCGCCCGGCCCCGGACAGCGCGGAAATGAAATACATGGCCGAGCGCCGCAAGGCCCTGGGCGGCCCGGTGCCGCAGCGCCGCACCGAAGTGGCGAAACTGGAAATTCCCGGCCTGGATGCCTTCAGCGCCCTGACCAAGGGTTCCGGCGACCGCGAGATCTCCACCACCATGGCGTTCGTGCGCGCGCTTTCCTCCCTGGTGAAAGACAAGAAGATCGGCCAGAACGTGGCGCCGATCGTGCCGGACGAAGCCCGTACCTTCGGTATGGAAGGCCTGTTCCGCCAGTTGGGCATCTACTCCTCCCAGGGGCAGAAGTACACCCCGGTGGATCACGGCCAGATCATGTATTACAAGGAGGACAAGAAGGGCCAGGTGCTGGAGGAGGGCATCAACGAGGCCGGCGCCATGTCCGCCTGGATGGCACTGGCCACTGCCTACAGCAACCACGGCGTGCCCATGGTGCCCTTCTACATCTACTATTCGATGTTCGGCTTCCAGCGCATCGGCGACCTGGCCTGGGCCGCCGGCGACATGCAGGCGCGCGGCTTCCTGATCGGCGCCACCGCCGGCCGCACCACCCTGAACGGCGAGGGCCTGCAGCACCAGGATGGCCACAGCCACGTGCTGTCTGCCACCATCCCCAACTGCAAGAGCTACGACCCGGCCTACGGCTACGACCTGGCAGTGATCATGCATCACGGCCTGAAGGAGATGTACGAGGAGCAGAAGAACCTTTTCTACTACATCACCATCGAGAACGAGAACTACCTGCAGCCGGAAATGCCCCAGGGTGTGGAAGAGGGCATCATCCGCGGACTCTACAAACTCGAAGGCAACTCCCGCAAGAAGGGCAAGGGCAAGGCCGCCAGGAAGCACGTACAGCTGGTGGGCGCCGGTTCCATCCTGCGCGAAGTGCTGGCGGCGGCGGACATCCTCGCCGACCAGTTCGGTGTGACCTCGGACGTGTGGAACCTGACCTCCGCCACCGAAGCGGCCCGCGAGGCCCAGGACGTGGCGCGCTGGAACATGCTGCACCCCACCGGGGAAGCGCGCAAAGCCTGGATCAGCGAGCAGTTCGAGGGCAACGAGACGCCGGTGGTGATCTCCACCGACTACATCCGCGCCTACGTGGAGCCGCTGCGCGAATTTATCGACGGCGACCTGATCGCACTGGGCACCGACGGTTTCGGCCGCTCCGACAGCCGCGAGCAACTGCGTCGCTTCTTCGAGGTGGACCGCAACTACGTCGCCATCGCTGCACTGACCGGCCTGGCCAGGCAGGGGGTGATCGAAGCCAGCGAAGTGGCCGATGCCATCAAGAAGCTGAACATCGATGCGGAAAAAGTCAATCCGCGCCTGGTTTAAGGCCCGCTGAATAAGGAAGGTAGAGAAATGGCAAAGCAAGTCATTAAAGTGCCTGATCTCGGCGGCGCCGATCAGGTCGATGTTATTGAGATTGCCGTCTCCGTGGGCGACACGGTGGCGGAAGAGGATGCGCTCATTGTCGTCGAGGGCGACAAGGCCTCCATGGACGTGCCGGCCCCCGTCGCCGGCAAGATCCTCAGCATCAGCGTCAAGGAGGGCGACAAGGTCTCCGAGGGCGATGTGATCGGCGAGATTGAGACCGATGCCGCTGAGGAGGAAGAGGAGAAATCCTCCGAAGCCGAAAAAGCGGAAAAGGAAGAAGCGCCCGCGGAGGAAGAGGAGGCTGAAGAGGAAGCTTCCGAAGGCGGCGAAGGGGAAGAGAAAGAGGAAACCGTCAAGGTCCCCGACCTGGGCGGCGCCGATTCCGTGGACGTGATTGAGATCTGCGTGCAGCCCGGTGACCAAGTGGCCGAGGGCGACTCCCTGATCGTGGTCGAGGGCGACAAGGCGTCCATGGACGTGCCCTCGCCGAGCGCCGGCACCGTGGTCTCCATCGCCGTCAAGGAGGGCGACAAGGTCTCCACTGGCGACGACCTGGGTGTCCTGAAGGTGGTTAGTGGTGGCGCCCCGAAGAAGAAGGCGGAAGAAAAGCCCGCGCCCAAGAAAGAGGAAAAGCCCTCTGCCGAAGCCGCGGCGGTGCCAGAGGAGCCCTCAGCTCTGCCGCAAAGGGACCACAAACTGGAGCGGGACCTCACCGCCTCCGCCGAGGTCTACGCCGGCCCCGCGGTGCGCAAGCTGGCCCGCGAACTGGGCGTGACCCTGAGCAAGGTCAAGCCCACGGGCCCGCGCAACCGCGTCTCCAAGGACGACCTGCACGCCTACATCAAGGAGCAGGTGCAGAAGGCGGAGAGCGGTGCCGCGGGCGTCGGCGCCGGCCTGCCGCCCATGCCGGAGATCGACTTCAGCCAGTTTGGCCCGGTGAACGTCGAGCCGATGAGCAAGATCCACAAGATCACCGCTGCCAATATGGTGCGCAACTCGCTCAACGTGCCCCACGTGACCCAGTTCGACGACGCGGATATCACAGAGCTGGAGGAGTTCCGCAAATCCCTGAAGGCGGAAGCGGAGAAGCGCGGCGTGAAACTCACCCCCGTGCCCTTCCTGCTCAAGGCCGCCGCCGCCGCCCTGCGCGCCGAGCCCAGCTTCAATGTGTCGCTGCACAACGACGGCGAGCACATAGTGCGCAAGGACTATGTGCATATCGGCATGGCGGTGGACACGCCCAAGGGCCTGATGGTACCGGTGATCCGCGACGTGAATAAAAAGGGTCTATACGAGTTGGCGGAAGAAGCCACCGCGATGGCACTCGCCGCTCGCGACGGCAAGCTGAAACCCAAGGACATGCAGGGCGCCTGTTTCACCATCTCCAGCCTCGGCGCCATCGGCGGCACCGGCTTTACGCCGATCGTCAACGCGCCGGAAGTGGGTATCCTCGGTGTGTCCAGGCTGGCGGTGAAGCCGGTGTGGAATGGGAAGGAATTCGTGCCGCGGCAGATGCTGCCCCTGGCGCTCTCCTACGACCACCGCGCCGTCAACGGCGGCGATGCCGGACGCTTCCTGACCTACCTGGCCAGCGTCCTCGGCGACGTGCGCCGCCTGCTGCTGTAACACAGGCGCCAGCCTACTCGCTGCACACTGTAGGAGCGGCCGGTGGCCGCGATCGGAGTCACGGGAAATCCCCGACACCGATCGCGGCCACCGGCGGATGGCCGCCCCGCCGCTCCTACGTTAAAGTTGAATTCCGCGCATATTTCCCCTCACCCCCCGCAAGCCGAATCCCCCGCCAGCTAAACTCAAACTGTACAAATAGTGAGCGCAGCTCTGAACACGCGAGGTATTCGGAAATGAAGCGCATAGGGATATTCGCTCTGCCGCTGGCAGCGGCATTGGCGCTGCAAGGCTGTATTTTTCTCCCGGTTGAAGGCAGCGACAGAGAAGACCCATTCTTTTTCAACCCGGACGATGCCAGCCACAGCGCCGACTTTGTCGAAGTCGGCAACTACCATCCCAACTCCCAACTGCCGCCGTCCGCCAGCCGGCACTGCTCGGTGGATACGGAGACGAGCAAGGTGGGTTCCGCCTGCTGGTTTTTTCCAGTAATGCGGGTTTACTAGTATCGGGACTCGGGACTCGGGACTCGAAAGAATAGCTCCCCTCTCCCTTGGGAGAGGGGCCGGGGGAGAGGGCGTACCACGGAGGCAAAATTTATGCACAGACACGCGATCGTAATTTCCGCTCTCGCCGCCGCGACACTGCTCGCCGGCTGCGGCGTCGCCGATACCCGCGACGAAGTGGTCTATCCCTACAGCCCGCCGATCCCCCGCGCCGCCGAGTATCGTGCACCCTCCGCGCCGCAGCGGGCGCCGGCACGGCCGGCGGCCGAGCGCAAGTTGAATTACTCCACCTGCCCCGACAGTGCCGAGGAACTGGCGCCGGGCTCCATTTGCCCTCCCTCGGCGGAGTGCTATGAAATTTCCGGCGGAAGGCGCTGTATCGTTTATGAAAGGTAAACTTTTCCTGGCCGCAGCCCTGTCCATAACCCTCGGCGGCTGTGCCGGTTTCGACGGCTTCTGGGACGACCTGCGCGGCACGCCCAAATACTACAGTTACAGCAAGCGCTCCCTGCCGGTTGAGGAAATACCGGCGTTCCCGCGCTACTGCCTTGCCAATGACGTGCCGATGGCCGGCCTGGGCCAGTGTATGGAACAGGGTGTCCACTGCTACCAGCTCGACACCGGCGCCTGGTGCGCGGGCCCATACTCGCCGTTTGTGCTGGAGCGCCCCTACGAAATGCACGCTGTGGGCTGGTCGAAGTAACGTGGTGGCGCCGTCGCAGATCGGCAGCATCGAGTCGGCTGCTGGTCGTGGAGGCGGAGTATTTGCTGGAAAGCGGCGAGGTGGATTTCTTTGGCGGCATCCCGGCGGGCAAGTGACGGGCCTGTGGTCCGGTGTCCGGCCAAGGAAAAGCCGACGCGTTGGATAAACGGGGTACTGGTCGCCGTCGACCAGTTGGGCAACGCCATTGCCGGCGGCAACCCGGATGCCACCATATCGGCGCGCACCGGCTATTTCGCCCGGGTGGAGGAGACCCCGTTCCGGCCCTATTGGAAACTGATGGAACGGATTATCGATTTCACCTTCCTGCCGATCGACGGCCCCGACCACTGCTACAACGCCTATCTCGCCGACAAGGACGAAAAGAACGAGGAGGGCAGCGACCTGATGCGTGGCCTCCTGGGCGTCATCATAATCGGTGTCTGTATTCCGCTGTCGGTGATTACCAGGCTCTACGCACTGGTATTTCCCCGTTAGCCCCGCAATCCAGCCGAAAACAATACGCCTTGTAGGAGCGGCCCATGGCCGCGATCGATGTACGAGGTCGCCCTGAACTCCGATCGCGGCCATGGGCGGATGGCCGCCCCGCCGCTCCTACAAAGTGATTCCGAACGTTTGGTCAGCTATTCGCAGCTTCCGCCATCTGCTCCAACTGCGGCATTTCTTCACTACCGGGTTTGCCGTGCCCCGCCAGCTTGCGCAGCGCCACATAGAACACCGGCGTCAGCAACAGCCCGAACAGGGTCACGCCGATCATGCCGGTGAACACCGTCACGCCCATGGCGTTGCGCACCTCGGCGCCGGCGCCGCTGGCCAGTACCAGGGGCACCACGCCGGCGATAAAGGCCACCGAGGTCATGATGATCGGCCGCAGGCGCAGGCGGCAGGCCTCCAGCGCGGCGCGCACCGGGTCCATGCCCTTTTCCAGTTCCAGCTCGCGGGCGAATTCCACGATCAGGATGGCGTTTTTACAGGCCAGCCCCATCAACACCACCAGGCCCACCTGCACGAACACATTGTTGTCGCCGCCGGTCAGCCAGACGCCGAACAGGGCGGCCAGCAGGCACATGGGCACGATCAGGATCACCGCCAGCGGCATTACCCAGCTCTCGTAGAGGGCGGCCAGCACCAGGAATACCAGCAGTAGGGCCAGTGGGAATACCAGCATCGCCGCGTTGCTGCGATTGACCTGCTCGAAGCTGAGGTCCGTCCACTCGACCTGCATGCCGGGGGGCAGGACCTGCCTTGCCACGCCCTCCACCGTGGCCAGTGCCTCGCTGGACGACAGCATCGCCGGGTTGGACTGGCCCAGCAGGTCCGCGGCCGGGTAGCCGTTGTAGCGGATCACCGGGTCCGGGCCGTAGCTCTGCTTCAGCTGCACCATGGTGTTGATCGGCACCATCTCGCCGCGCGCGTTGCGGGTGTAGAGGTGGTCGATATCCTTGATCTCGTCGCGGAAGGGCGCGTCCGCCTGGGCCATGACCCGGTAGGTGCGCCCGAACAGGTTGAAGTCGTTGATATACAGGGAGCCGAAATACAGCTGCAATGTGCCGAACAGGTCGTCCAGGCGCACGCCCTGGGCTTTGGCCTGCAGCCGGTCCACTTCCGCATCCAATTGCGGCACGTTGGCCTGGTAGGAGCTGAACGGATAGCTGAGGCCCGGCGTCTGGCTGAGTGCGCCGGCCAGCTGGTTGGTGGCGGTCTGCAGTTCGCCGTAACCGGCGCCGGTGCGGTCCTGGACATACAGCGAATAGCCGGAGCCGGCGCCGAGGCCGAAGATCGGCGGCGGCATAAAGCTCACCGCGAAGCCCTCCTTGATGCCCGCCAGCTTGCCATTCAGCTCCGCGGCAATCTCTTCGGCGCTGCGATCCCGCTCGCTGAAATCGTCGAAGAGTACGAACACCGTGCCCACGTTCGGTGTATTGGTGCGCTGCAGCGCATTGAAACCGACGAAGGCCGCGGCGTTGGACACGCCTTCGGTCTCCAGCGCGAGTTCGCTCACCCGGCGCGCAACCGCTTCGGTGCGATCCAGGGAGGCGCCCTCCGGCAGGCGGATGCTGCCTACCAGGTAGGTCTTGTCCTGGGTCGGGATAAATCCGCCCGGCACCTGGTTGAACATAAACACGGTGCCGGCCAACAGCAGTGCGTAGACGGCGAACACCAGGCCGCGCCGGTTCAGGCTGCGCCCGACCAGCCCCTGGTAGCGCTCGGCATTTTTGTTAAAGAAGCGGTTGAAAGGACGGAACACCCAGCCGAACAAACGGTCGATGATCCGCGCCGGCAGGTCCGGCTTGGCGCCGTGGGATTTCAGCAGGGTCGCCGCCAGTGCCGGGGAAAGGGTCAGCGAGTTGATCGCCGAGATCACCGTGGCAATGGCGATGGCCATGGCGAACTGGCGGTAGAACTGGCCGGTGATGCCGTCCAGGAACGCCATGGGCACGAACACCGCGCAGAGCACCAGGCTGATGGCCACGATGGGGCCGCTCACCTCGCGCATCGCCTGGTGGGCGGCGGCCAGTGGGCTCAACCCTTCCTCGATATTGCGTTCGACGTTCTCCACTACCACGATGGCGTCGTCCACGACGATACCGATCGCCAGAACCATGCCGAACAGGGTCAGGGTATTGATGGAGAAACCCAGCAATTGCAGTACGGCGAAGGTGCCGACAATGGATACCGGCACCGCCAGCAGCGGAATCAGCGACGCGCGCCAGGTCTGCAGGAACAGGATCACCACCAGCACCACCAGCAGCACCGCTTCAAGCAGGGTTTTGATCACCGCCTTGATGGAGGTGCTGACAAATACCGTCGGGTCGTAGGCGATCTCCCACTCCAGGCCTTCCGGGAAGTGGTCATCCAACTCGGCCATTTTTTCCCGCACCGCCTGCGCGACTTCCAGCGAATTGGAACCGGGTGCCTGGAAGATCGGTAGGCCCACCGCCTGGCGGCCGTTCAACAATGCGCGCAGCGTGTCCTCGGACGCGGCCAGTTCGATGCGCGCGACGTCCCGCAGGCGGGTGATCTCGCCGTCGCTGCCGGTTTTCAGTACCACATCGCCGAACTCCTCGGCGCTGGCCAGGCGGCCCTTGGCATTGATCGCAATCAGGAAGTCGTTTTCGCCCGGCATCGGCTGGGCGCCTATCTGTCCGGCGGACACCTGCACGTTCTGTTCGCGCACCGCGCTGACGATGTCGGCCGCGGTGACGCCGAGTGCGGCGGCCCGCTGCGGGTCCACCCACAGGCGCATGGCGTAGTCGCCGGCACCAAACAGGCCCGCCTGGCCGACGCCGGGAATACGCGCCAGTTCATCGCGGATATGCAGCACTGCGTAGTTGCGGATATAGGTGGCATCGAAGCGGTCGTCGGGGCTTATTAAATGCACCGCCATCATCAGGTTGGGGGACTGCTTCTGGGTGGTGACCCCCTGTCGGCGCACATCCTCCGGCAGGCGCGGCAGCGCCTGGGACACGCGGTTCTGTACCTGGACCTGGGCCTGGTCCGGGTCAGTGCCGAGTTTAAAGGTCACCGTCAGCGACAATGTGCCATCGCTGCCGGCGACGGATTTCATATAGATCATGTTCTCCACGCCGTTGATGGCTTCCTCCAGCGGCGTGGCGACGGTTTCGGAAATGGTCTTCGGGTTGGCGCCCGGGTAGCGCGCGGTGACCGCCACGCTGGGCGGGACCACCTCCGGGTATTCGCTCACCGGCAGCACCGGAATGCTGATCAGGCCGACGACGAAAATAATGATCGACAGCACCGAGGCGAAAATCGGTCTGTCGACGAAAAAGCGGGAAAAATTCATAGATAAATCCGCATCGATTAATTCAACACAGTTGGTGTAGGAGCCGCCCCCTGGGAACGCCGCATACGGGCCGAAGGCCCGCCATGGCTATCCATCTCCTCGTGGCGCGGCCTCCGGCCGCGATGCCGAGCTGGAGCTCGGCGTTCCCAGGGGGCACTTCTGCGGGTAGGGGAATTGGTTGCAGGTCAGCGGCTGACGACCTGCTGTGCCGGGTCCGCCTCGCGCATCTGCACCAGCTCCGGCTGCACCGGCATGCCGGGGAAAAAGATTTTCTGCAGGCCGTTGACCACCACCCGCTCGCCGGGCTGCAGGCCGCTGCGGATCAACACCAGCTCGTCCAGCTGCGGCCCGGCCTCCACCTCGCGGCGTTCGGTGAGGTTTTGCGCGTTCACCACATAGACATAGCGGCGGTCCTGGTCTGTCAGTACCGCTTTGCGGTTGACCAGCAGCGCGTTACCCAGTTGCTCGGTGGGCATTTCCACCCGCGCGAACTGCCCCGGCTTGAAGGCGCCGTTTGGGTTTGCAATCACCGCGCGGAACTGGATGGTGCCCGTGTGACTGTTCAACTGGTTGTCGATAAAGTCCAGTTCGCCAATGTGTGGGTAGCCGTCTTCACCGGCCAGGCCGATACGCACCTCGGGGCGCTGTTCGGGGGTGAAGAATCCGCGGCTGCCGACAAAGGTCCGCTGGTCGCTCTCGAAATAGACGTACATGGGGTCCACGGAAACCAGGGTGGTCAGCAGCGTCTGGTCGGCACTGGCCAGGTTGCCGCGGGTCACGTAGGCGCGGCCGACACGGCCGCTGATCGGCGCTTTCACCGCCGTGTACTGCAGGTCCAGCTGTGCGTTTTCCAGCGTCGCCTGGGCGGCGCTGACCGCGGCGCGGGCGGAATCCCGCGCGGCCATGCGCTCATCGTATTCCTCGCGGGAGATGGCGCGGCTGTCCAGCAACTGCTGCGCGCGCCCGGCCCGGCCCTCGCTCAGGGTCAACTGGCTGCGCGCGCGGGCCAGCTCCGCCTGGGCGGCGCGCTCGCGGGCGCGGTAGGGGCGCGGGTCAATCGTAAAGAGCACGTCGCCGCGCTGTACCAGTTCGCCCTCGCCAAAAGAGACCTTGTCGATGTAGCCGCTGACCCGCGGGCGCAGCTCCACGGTTTCCGGCGCGGCCACGCGGCCGGTAAAGTCGCTCCAGAGCGTCGCCGGTTCGGCCAGCACTTCGGCCACTTGCACCGATGCCGGCGGCGGTTGCTGGGCGCCGGTCTCGCCGGTATTGCATCCGGCCAGCGCCAGTGCGGCCAGCCCGAGCAGTGTCTGTTTCAGTATTCTTTTTCCTGCCATAACCTGTTTACTCCCTCAGTTACGGAAGAGTCGAAAGCGCTCCGCGGGGGCGGGGACACCTCTCCCAGTGGATGTGAAGCTTACCCGCTGGCGCTGGAAGGGCGGTATCCGGTTACTAGCCGCTGATTGCCTAATCCTGTTTGGGTGGGCCGGTATTGCCGGGTCACACTATTTGCCCCGCCGCCGGGTCTGCCATTGAATAGTATTTGCAGCGACTGTCAGGGTTTGTCAGGAGAGGGGAGAAAACGAAGAGAAACAGGCGGCTTGCATATTACTGCAGGGTGATTGCCTAATTCTGCAAAAGTCTAAGCGACTTGCCTGAAACTCCGTATACTGGCCGCTGGCTTGTTGAATCCGTCCGGGTGCATCGGGCGAGGGGAGGTGGATATGTCTATGTCGACAGAGCAAAGGCAAACGGGTGTCGCCGATACGGAACTGGAGTCCGCGCGGCGCAAACTGGCCCGCAATATCATGCGGTGGACACCGGAAGAAGGGTTGCAGGAAACCGCCCTGGAGGGCGTCGGCCTGGGCCGCTCCGATGCTGCCACCAGCTGCGCCGCATCGGTATACGAACCCTCCCTCGCCTTTATCGTCCAGGGCAGCAAGACGCTGCAACTGGGCGACAAGGAAATTTCCTACGGTGCCCTCAGCTACCTGGCCTCCTCGGTGCATTTGCCGGTATTGGGGGAGATCAAGGAGGCTTCGCCGGAACATCCCTTCCTCGGCATCAAGTTGACGATCGATCCCCAGGAAGTGACCGACCTGGTACTGGAGCTGGGTGACAAGGCCCCGGAACTGCGGGCGGAGTTCGAATGCCCGGAAGTAAACTGTGGCCTCTGTGTGGCGCAGATGGATCAGGGCATGCTGGATGCGGTGAGCCGCCTGGTGGGATTGCTCGGCAGCCCGGCAGACGCACCGATACTGGCGCCCCTGGCGCGCAGGGAAATCATCTACCGCGCGCTGATGGGGGAGATAGGCGCGCGCATGCGCAAGTTCGCCATGGTGGACAGCCAGGCGAACCGCATCTCGCGGGTCATCGCCCTGCTCAAGGACCACTATTCCGAACCGCTGCGCATCCGCGACCTGGCGGACCAGGCCAATATGAGCGAGTCGTCCCTGTACCACAGCTTCAAGCAGGTCACACGCATGTCGCCGCTGCAGTTCCAGAAAAAACTGCGCCTGCACGAGGCGCGCCGCCTGATGCTGGCGGAGGGGCTGGAGGCGGCATCGGCCAGCTATCGCGTCGGTTATGAAAGCCCGTCACATTTCAGCCGCGAGTACAGCCGCATGTTCGGCGCCCCGCCGCGGGCGGATGTGAACAAACTGCGCGGAGAGCAGCGGGTGCCGGCTTAAATTTCCTGATAACGACCCCCAGAACACGGGGTGCGCCGCGCGCACCCTGCGGTCAGAATATCCTTTACTCTCAGTGTCCTACGACGGCTTGGCGACAAACAGGCTGCACCAGCCCTCGGGACTGATTTTCCCCTCGACGACCTTGCAACCTTGCGGCGGCTCGAAGAGCACACAGTCGGCGCACTTCTGCCCGTTCTTCGGCGTATCCTGATACTGCACCGCCTCCTTCTTCGCCTTGCCCTGGGCGACTGTGCGGTCGGTTGCAATCATCGCGACCGGCAGCAGTGCCAGTGAACTGCCACACATCTTCAGAAACTTGCGCCGCGCAATATCCTGGGTCCGCTTGTTCATGACCGATTGACCTCGTCGGGTTAAAAGCTGTTTCTGTCTTTCAGGTTAGCCCGATGGCGCTGTTTTGCACTGGGAAGATGAAGGCAGCCTATAGAACAAGTCCATTCCGTCACGCCAGTGACTCGTTTGGGGTTCCTCGTTCCCGCCGCCCTGCGACGCGAAACTGTCATATTGAAGCGCTAGGCTCGGGAGGCTGAACCTATAAGGAAGTCCCGAATCCCCCAATGCCCGAGTTGAAAGCCGAAGAGGACGTGGTGCGCCGGGATCTGGTCGAGGGCAGCTCGCGGATCAAGCGCTACCTCAGTCGCCATGCCGCGGATGCCGGCGAGGCGGCGGATTTCTACCAGGAGTCCATCGCCCGCGTGCTGGAGCAGGCGCGGGAGCGCCCCATCCACAATCCGGTCGCCTACGCCATTCGCGTGGCGCGCAACCTGATTATCAATCGCCCCGCGCCCCACTATGCCGAGGAGCGGGAACTGGCCTGCCCGGGTCCCTCGCCGGAGGAGAGTGCCAGCCGGGCCCAGCGCCTGGCGCTGCTGACCCGGGCGCTGGAATCCATGCCACCCCTGCGCCGCTCCGTGTTTATCCGCCGGCGCCTGCAGGGTGACAGCCGCGCAACCATTGCCCGGGACCTGGGGATCAGCGAGGAGGCGGTGAAGAAACATGTCAGCCGCGCCCTGTGCGATCTGCAGCGCCTGCTGGACGGGGAGGTGTGACGGTGGGTGGGCAAATGGACCTGGAAAAAATTTACGCCGAGGCGGCGGAGTGGCTGGAGCGGCTGTCCGGCGATCGACTGGATACCGTCACCGCCCGCCGTTTCGAAAACTGGCTCAGGGAGGACGGGCGCCGCGCACCGGTGCTGGAGCGGATGCTGGATACCTGGCGCGACCCGGTGCTGGCGGAGGCGGCGCGCGGGGTTGGACTGCCGCGCGACGCCAGCGCCCGACGGCCGCTCCGCTGGGGCGGAGCCCTGGCGGCGGCCGCCTGCCTGCTGATTGCGGTGTCGCTGTGGCGGCCCGGCGAGGGCGGTGCTACCGCGGTGCCCCTGCACCTGGAAACCCCGGTGGCGGAACTGCGCCGGCTCGAACTCGGGGACGGCTCGCGGCTGGAGATGGCCGCAGCGAGCGAACTGGAAGTGCGCCTGGAAAAACGCCGCCGCCGGGTGAACCTCCTGCGCGGGGCTGCCTATTTCGCCGTTGCCGGTGACAAACAGCGTCCCTTCGAGGTGCGCATCGGCAGCGCCAGCGTGGTGGCCCTGGGCACCGAGTTCAATATCGAGAAATCCTCTGTCGGCGTCGACGTCACCGTGCACGAGGGCGCCGTCGAAGTGCGCGCGGATACCGGGGATCAACCCCGGGTGTTGCGCGCCGGCAGCCGCGTGCGCATCGGTCGCGAAGGCGTTTCCGCGATCGAGCCGGTGGACCTGGAGGGTTTGGTGGACTGGCGCTCCGGCTGGATAGAAATCCGCGATGAATCCCTGCCCTACCTGTTGGAGCGGTTCGCCCGCCACAGCCCGGCGCCGATCGAACTGGCGGACGCCCGGTTGGCCGAACTGCGTGTGGCGGGGCGCTTCCGCCTGGGGGATACGGAGGCCAACCTGGCCCTGCTCAGCCGGCTCTACCCACTGCAGGTGGAGCGGCGTGACGGGCGTATCTTGGTTCGGCGGTCGCCGGAGTAGCGGGGCGGGAGCCATGTGTTGTCCGCGCAACCCGGCCCTCCTTGCAATTCACTGCCTTCTGTTGATCCTGTCGGCTGCCGCGAACGCCGAAGCGGGCCGTTATTTTTCCCTGCCCGCGCAGCCGCTGGCGGAGTCCCTGGCGGAGTTCTCCCGCATTGTCGGCCAAGCCGTGGTGTTCGATCCTCGGCAGGCGGCGGGCCTGCGTGCCCCGGCACTGGTGGGCGAGTTTTCCGACGGCGGGGCGCTGCGGCAATTGCTGGCGGATACGCCTCTCGCCGCCGAGCGCCTGCAGCAGGGTTGGCTGGTCGCGCCGCGCACCGGCCCCGCGGCCGGGGAACCGAAGGCCGTTGCCTCCGACAGCATCGAGGAAATCCAGGTAACCGGAAATTACCGCGGCGTGTTGGGAGCGGCCGCGGCGCGGAAGCGCGCGGCGAACCGGCGCCTGGAGGTGGTTCTCGCCGGGGATATGGGCAAATTCCCCGCGCTGAATGTCGCCGAGGCGATCAGCCGCAGCGCCGGTGTCTCGGTGGTGCGGGACCGCGGCGAGGCGCTGTTTATCAGCCTGCGCGGCCTGCCCACCCAGTTCAATACCCTGACCTTCAACGGCCGGCCGCTGGCGAGCAACGAAAATGCGCGCACCTCCGAGCAGTACGGCCGGCGCTTTCACTACAGCATACTGCCCGCGGAACTGGTGGCGGGCGTGGAAGTGCGGAAATCCAGCGCCGCCAATGACGCCGCCGGGGCCATCGGCGGCAGTGTCGACCTGCGTACCTTCAGGCCGCTGGACGATTCCTTGGGCTCGGGAGGCAAGGCCTTCAGCGGCAGCCTGGCGGCCAGCCGGTCTCCGCTGTCCGGCGAGATGGACCCGCGCCTCTCGGCCCTGTGGTCCCGGGTCAATACCGACGGCAACCTGGGGCTGCTGTTGGGGGCAGTCTATGCCGAGCGCAGCCTGCGCCAGGACCGCGCGCTCAATTTCCGCTGGAGCGAGCTGGAGGGCGGCGGCATTTCCCCGGGAGGCGTTCGCCCCACCCTGGAGCTGGAGCAGAGCGAGCGCCTGGGGCTCACCGCCGCCGCTCAGTGGCGGTCGGATGAGGGGGCGCGGCTGGATGTCGATCTGCTGGATTTGCGCCGCGATACGGACTATCGGGAGTTCAGCTACAGCGCCGATTACGAAGTGGAATATCTTGAGGAGGAGAGTCTGCACTGGCGCGGCGACGCCCTGGTCGGCGGCGAAGCCGAGCGCGGTTCGGTGCAGATAGGCCGCGAGTCCGCCGGCCTTGCCGACCGGCTGCAGGCACTGGATTTCAATTTCGAACAGGAGCGGAACGGGTGGCGCTATAGCGCCGGCTCGGCGCTGTCCCGCGCGCGGAGCTACAACAGCGATCCCATAAGGCGCACCCGCCTGCGCCGGGATGGGGATGTGGCCTTCGGTTTCCGGTATCCGCAGAGTGGCGGCTCGGCACTTCCCTCTATCGACTACCGCAACCTGTCGCTGACGGACCCCGAAGCCTTTCCCGGGCGGCGGCTGGAGTGGCGGCGGATCGATGCCCGCGACGACAGCGCGGTGATGGAGTTCGGCGCAGCGCGCGAACTCGCCGGAGATTTTTTCGAAAGCGTGGAAGGCGGTGTTCAGTGGCGCTATCGGTCGCGGAACTACCGGCGCCGGGATGCCGTTATTACCGAGGGGATCGCCGGCGAATTTTTTCCTGCGGATTATTTCCTGCCGTTGCCGGTGGACGATTTCCTGGATGCCGGCGGTGGCAGCCTGCCGCACCTGTGGCTGGTGCCCGATGAAGAGCGCTTCTGGCAACGGGTGGACGGCGAAGCGCTGGCAGCGGCCGGGCCCAGTTCGGACGATCTGCTCAATTCCTACGAGGTGGCCGAGAGAAGCCGCGCAACCTATCTCCAGGCCAATTTCGACACAGGCTCCTGGCGGGGCAACCTGGGGCTGAGATATGTTCATAGCGCCCGGCGCGCATCGGGCCACTGGCCGGGCCCGGGGGGCGGCGTCGAGCCGGTGCGTTTCGGAAGTGACAATGGAATCCTGTTGCCCGCCGTGAATGCCGCTTTCGAATTGGACGCTGCGCATCTCTGGCGCCTGGCGGCGGCCCGGGTAATCAACAGCCCGGACCTGCAGGACCTGGCCCCCCGGCTGACCCTCAGTTCGGGTGACGAACACACCGCGGTGGGCGGAAATCCCGGGCTGCAGCCAGTAACCGCGTGGCAGTACGACACCGCTTTCGAGTGGTATTTTTCGCCGCACGGCCTGCTGAGCCTGGGATTCTTCCACACTGAATTGGAGGGCTTTATCCAGTCGGATATCTCCTCTGTTTCCATCGGCGGCCTGAACTACGAACTCACCAGCCGGAACAACGGCGGCAGCGCCCGGGTGAACGGACTGGAACTGGACTACCAGCACAGCTTCGCGCAGTTGCCCGCGCCCTGGAACGGCCTGGGAGTCCAGGCCAATTTTGCGCTGACGGACTCGCGGGCCGAGTACCTCGAGGGTGGCGATACAGTGAAGGACAAACTGGCGGACGTGGCCCCCAGAACACTCAATCTGGGAATTTTTTACGAAATACCGGCCTTCGCCATCCGCCTGCACTACAACTGGCGCGACCGGGTGATGAAGCAGGTGGGCGCCTACAATCAGGCGGCGCAGAACAGCGACCCTTACGGCACCCTGGACGCACAGCTCTCCATCGCGCTGAATAAAAAAGTCCGCTTTTTCGCCGAGGGTATCAATCTCACCGGTGCCGCGGAGTGGGAGTCGGTGTCCGGCGGCGAGTTTGCCGGTTACAGCTATTACGGCCGCACCCTGATCGCTGGAGTCAGGGCTGGTTTTTAATTCGAGCCTTGCGTCTCCGAGCAGAATTCGATGCGCGCGGCGCACCCTACAGGGTGCTTTGTAGGAGCCTGCTTGCAGGGCCGTTCCGCGCGTATACAAAGCACCGCTTTGTGCGTGGAACGGCGACCCGCCATGGACGGCGGGGCCGGATCGAACACTCAGGATTCGCGCCAGGGATGGCGAGCACAGAATTGGCTACCAGCTCTTTTCGCCTGCAAGCAGGCTCCTACAGGGAGAGTTTCGTAGGATGGGCAAAGTGCAGCCTGCCCATCAAATATCCGATTAAAAATCCCTCGCGATAAAGCCGACCTTGTCCAACTCGTCCCCGGAACGCCCGTAGGCACCGACAAAACCCATACCTGCGGGAGCTGTAAAAGTTTCGCAGTAACCTTTATAACTGCCACCGGAAAGACTGTTGCCCAGGTTGGTCCCCAGCGCCAGGTAAAAAATGCGCGTATGGCCGTTGTGTTTTTCCTGGCAGGCGGTAGCGGTATTGACGTATTCGCCTTGCGCCAGCGCCAGTGTCTGCAGGCTGCCGCCGGAGCCGCCGTGGCCCAGCTGCTGGCCGTTCACATAGCTGAATGCCAGTTGGTCCACACGACTTCCCGCGCGCAGGCTTACTGTGACGGGCGTCGGGTAGCCGCTTGCGCTGAGCGGCGCCAGGTCGTTGAAGAAATCCCCGTGGGGGCCGCCGAGGCTGCCGGTCAGGTAAAAGCCATCGGCAACGGGGTAATGGAAATAGGCAGCCACCGGGTCGTGGTCGGAGAGTGGCTCCCCGGCTTCGTCGACAAAATGGGAGGGCACGAAAGCGTCGTTGAGGGACAGGGTCACCGCCGGCCCGCTGCGGTAGAGGATCTTGTCCACCCGCTCGCAGTTGCCGCTATTCTTGTCCGCGCAGTCGAGCAGTGCCGGATCACCGCCCTGGGGATAGACGCCGCCGCGGGACTGTTCTACCCAGGCGTCGCTGAAACCGGCGGCGATAAAGTCATGCAGTTTGTCCGGCGCGCGGGTGTAGCGGGAATTGGTGTCGCCGGCGACGATCACCGCGTGGCCGCGGGAGCGGGTTTCGATGGCGGCCAGGAGTTGCAGTAGGTTGCTGGCGCGGGCGTTGTTGGAGTTGGCGTCGGTATTGGCGTCGGCGTGGAGGTTGTACACGTCCACGATGGCGCCGCCGTCCAGGAACAGGCGTGAAAAAGAAAATCCCTTGGGGGTCAGGCAGTCGCTGCCGCTGTCGAAAACACCGTAGCAGTCATTCCACTTGGTGCGCTCGAAATCGGTGACCCCGGCAAAAGCGAAACGGTTCATGCCGTCGCCGAAGGCGATATCGCCGGAGTGGGGTGACTGGTAACTGTGCTGCAGTTGGCTCACCAGGTCGTCGTGGTAGCTGAAATCCTCCTGTACCAGCACGATATCGTAGTCGTTGAGCAGCGGGCTGATTTTGACGGTGTTGGTGGCCGGGCTGCCGGAGCTGAAAGCATCCGGTAGGCCGGCCACATTGTAGGTCAGCACGCTGAGCTGCCCCTCAGCCAGAGTTTGGCTGCTGAACGCCAGCGCGGCGATTGTTGCCAAAACTTTTTTCACGGTTGGTCTCCTCTGATAGGTGATGCCTGCGAACTGCAGGTATAGGGAAGAGGTTTTGCGCGGTGTCGCGGGGACAGATATTTCGGTGAATTTATTTTGGCAGTTTGGTGACTTGGAAGATTGTACTGCCCCTGTAGGAGCGGCCCATGGCCGCGATCGATGGTGGTTTATATCACGGACCGATCGTATGGGGCGCACCTACAGGGGGGGATGTTGGAGGACGGGAAAGAGCCCTTATCCGCGCAACTGCCCCCAAGGCCCGGTAATCGCCAGGGTCATCCCCGGCCGCTGGATATTCACAAAGAGGGTGGAGCCGTCCGGCGAGAAGCAGGCGCCGCAGAACTCGCCCTTGTCCGGGTGGGCGTTCATGGCCAGGGTGTAGAGTTTTCCCTCCGGCGTCAGGCCGCGGAGGTAATTGACCATGTCGGGACTCTCGGAGTAGCTGTCCTCACAGATGATCAGGTCGCCCCAGGGCGCTATGGCCAGGTTGTCGCAGAACTCCAGCAGCGAGCGGTCGCCGGTCTCGTAGGCCAGTTCCAGTTCTCCCGGGGTTTCGTTGCCGCTGCCCTCGTGGCGGCCGGGGCGGTAGCGCCATATCTGGCCGATCTTCTTGCGACCGCCGCCGGTGGCGGCGAAGAAGATCTCCCGGCTGCCGTCCGCGCGCAGGGCGAAGGCCACGCCCTCGCAGCGGCAGAAGCGCGCAGCGCCGCTGGCGGCACCGCGCAGGCTCAGGTCGCCGTCCGGGGAGGTGACGTCCTCCAGGTCCATCCACTCGCAGGCGAAGCGCTGGCCGATTTCCACCGGCCGGGCATCCGGGTTGCCGGCGTCCTCGGCCCAGTTGCGGGTGAGCGCCCGCGGCCAGTCGCGGATCACCAGTGCTTGCAACTTGCCGCCCTTGGCCAGTTCCCCCGGCTGCGCGGGCAGGAAGCGGTAGAAGAGGGCATGGTCGAAATCCTCGGTGAGGTAGACGATACCGTTGCTGCTGTCCACCGCGGCGGCCTCGTGCACGAAGCGGCCCATTTCCTTCAGGGGCACCGGGTCCACCAGTCCCTCGGCGATGGCCGGCACTTCGAAAATGTAGCCGTGCTCGCGGCCGAAGCCGAGTTCGGGGCCGGCCAGGCTCTCTTCGCAGCTGAGCCAGGAACCCCAGGGAGTGGCGCCGCCGGCGCAGTTGCGGGTGGTGCCCAGCAGGCTCAAATGCGAGCGTTCCACATGGCCGGTTTTGTGGCTGTAGAGAAGGGTGCTGGTGCCGCCGTTGACCGGCAGCTCGCCCTGGTAGAAGTCGAAGGCTTTTTTAGCGAGTTTTTTCGCCTGCGCGGGATCGTGCTGGAAAGGGCCGATTTCCTCGCCGACGGAATCCAGCTCGTGGTTGCGCACCAGCAGGCACTGGTCTTTTTTGCCCGGCACTGGAAAGGCGGCCATGCCGTCGGGGGCGCCGGGCACCGTGAGTCCGTCGGACATCCTGTCGCCGCTGCGGGAAATGATTTTGTAACTGAATCCATGCGGCAGGTTGAGGATACCGTCCGGGTCCCGGTAGAGCTGCCCGAAACGGTCGATGCCGCGCTTGGGGTCCACCGTGTACACCTGGGCGAGGGCGGAAAAACTGGAGAGGCCGCCGAAGGCCAGTGCGGCGGCGCCCGCGTTGCGCAGGAAGTGCCGGCGGGATAGGGTCATGGTCGATTCTCCCAATACAGAAAATGGGTAAACGCCCTTGTAGGAGCGGCCGTTGGCCGCGATCGAATTCCAGAGAATGCGGAAAGATCGATCGCGGCCAACGGCCGCTCCTACAGGGGGGGGCAATAGATGGCTTATCAGTAGGTCATTCGCGCACCCAGTACGAAAGTGCGCCCGTAGTCGGTATAGCTGCGGAACTCGTCGCCGTCGACGAACTGCTGCTGCACCTCGTTGGTGATATTGATGCCTTCCATAAATACGGAAACCGCATCGTTTATATCATAGGAAGCACTGAAGTCCAGTGAACCGAACTCGGCGTTGTTTTCGGTGGCCAGGCTGTTGGTGCCTATCTGGTTGAGCACGCCGTCGCGCCAGCTGTAGCTGAAGCGCAGCGCCAGGCTGTCTTTTTCGTAGAAGGCGGTGAGGTTGTAGCTGTTCTTGGCCACGTCCTCCAGTTCGCCCTCGATGCGCTCGTCGCCGTCCACGTACACCGCGTTGGAGTCGGTGTAGGTGTAGTTGGCCTGCACACCGAGGCCGTCGAAGGGCGCGGGCAGTTGGTGGAAAATCTGCTGGTAGGCCAGCTCCAGGCCGGAGACATCCGCGTTGGAGCCGTTCACTTTGGAGGTGAGGCGGTAGACTTCGCCATTGAATTCCAGGTCGGAGACCTGGGTCTGGATAAAGGTGGAAATATCCTTGTAGAAGACTCCCGCGGTCAGCGCGGTGCCCTCTTGCGGATACCACTCCAGGGTGGCGTCGTACTGCCAGGCTTCAAAGGGCTCCAGGTTGGGGTTGCCGCCGGTGGCGGTGAGTATGTCGCCGGAGTTGAAGGTCAGGCGCGGGGCCATGTCCTGCAGGTCCGGGCGGGTGATCACCTTGGCGGCGGCGACGCGGCTGACCAGGTTGTCGCGGATATCCAGCGCGAAGTTCAGGGATGGCAGTACGTCGGTATAGTCGTTGGAGAAGCGCACCGGCGTGGCCTCTCCGTCGACGTTGGCATGGCCGGAGGACACCTGCTCTGTCTGTGCCACGCGCACGCCGATATTGCCACGCAGGGGCAGGGTGCCGAGCTGGCTGTCCATGTTCAGCATGGCGTAGGCGGAGCGGATGCTCTCCTCGATGTGATAGGAGTTGCGCAGGTCGCCGGAGGTGAGTTCCGCGGCCAGGTCCTCGCCGGCGGGCCAGTCGCTCCAGAAGCGGGACTCGTCGGGTATCAGCCACACCTGGGGCAGGCTGCCGGAAGCGTCGCCAAGGAAATCACTGGCAGGGAAATCGGTAAAATAACTCTCGTCGAAGGTGACTCCCTCGAAGCCGTCGGTGAGCCGCAGGTCGCGGCGGAAATAATCCCGCGAGCGCTCGCGCAGCTTGACGCCGGTGACGAATTCATTGACCCAGGCGAAGTCGATATCGCGGCTGGCGTCCAACTGGATCGACTGTTCCTCGTCCTCCGCGCGGATGGTGCGCCACTCCAGTCGGCGTCCGGGCCATTGGGCGGGGTCGGTCAGGTCCGCATCGGTGTAGCGGATGGAGGGTACGGAATCGCCGTCCACCCTTGGAAACAGGAAGTCGAAGCCGATGGCATCGGTCACGCGGAAGCGGGTGCGCCGGATCGGGTCCGAGTCCTCGCTGTCGGCGGTGGAGTGGAAGAGATCGCTGGAAATGCCCCAGTTGCCCAGCTGCCACTTCGCATTCAGGCCTATGGCCAGGTTTTCGTCGTGAATGCCGGAACTCTCGCGGCCGATCTGCACCGAGCCGTTCTCCACCGAGCCGCCCACCAGGGCGCCGCTGCGAATCACCGCGCTGCCCGGCACCAGGCTGTCGTAATCGTAGTCGGCGCTGTAGGTGAATTCGTCGTACTGCACTTCCTGGTCCACGTAGAGAATGTCCAGGTTGATATCCAGGTCTTCGCTCGGGCGCCATTGCAGCGCGGTGGACAGGCCCAGGCGCTCGCGGTCCTCCAGCTCCAGGGTCGGGCGGATGCCGCCGGGGGTGATCAGCGGGCCGCTGTCCCGGGCGCCGTCGCCGTCGGTGTCAATGCCTTCGGCCACCTCCGTCCAGCCGAAGTTGAGGGCGCGGTCCTGGCGCAGGCTGCGCTCCGCGTAGGCGCTGGAGACCAGCAGGCCGAAGGTGCCGTCGTTGTTGACCCAGTTGGCCAGCGCGGAGAGACGCGGGTCGGTTTCATCCGCCAATTCCGCGTGGCTGGCGCGGGTGGAGGTGGTGAACTTGGTTTCCCCCAGGTCCAGCGGGCGGAAGCTTTTCACGTTTACCGTGCCGCCTATGGCGCCCTCGTCCAGGGCGGCGGTGGGGCTCTTGATCACTTCCACCGCGGACACCAGTTCCGCGGGCAGGGTGTCGAAGCGGAACTGGCGGCCGAACTGGCCGGAGGTGCGCACGTTTTCGTTCACCGCCATGGTGCGGTTGTTCAGGGTGGTTACCTGGAAGTTGGAGCCCAGGCCGCGCACGCGCACGTAGACGCCTTCGCCGCGGTCGCGGACGATGGAGACCCCGGTCACCCGCTGCAGCGCCTCGGCGATATTCTGCGCGGGGAACTGGCCGATATCCTCGGCGATGATGGCGTCGGTCACGCTGGGCGCGTTGCGCTTGGCATCGATGGCCGACTGCAGGCTGCGGCTGTAGCTGCCGGTGACCACGATTTCCTCCAGCTCGGCGACGTTTTCCTGGGCGGTGACCGGAGAAACGGCGCTACCCAAAGTGATGGCGCCGATCAGTGCGGGCAGGGTTTTCTTGCGGTAAATGGATGGTGTCATTTTTCCCCCAATGGACTTTTGGATGGTGGCTGTTTTTGTCTGCGGACAGCCAGCTATGAGGCGTGGGGGAATAAAAAGGGGACAAAAATAATTTTATTTCCGCTGGGCAGGGAAAATTCTGTGATTTAAATAATTCTGTAACAGATTGCCGGATAGACTTGAGTGTTATTGCTTGCCCGTTAATGGCTCGCGGTCGATTGCCCCGAAAGCGGATTAAACGGGACTTCCCGGCCACGGCAGCCAAAGGCTGATCTGCAGGCCACCTCCGGGGCGGTTGTGCAGTTGGATATGGCCGCCGTGGGCGTCGACGATTTCCCGGCACAGGGCCAGGCCCAGGCCCACTCCCTGGGGCTTGGTGGAGTAGAAGGGCAGCAGGGCCTGTTGCAGGACCTTTTCACTCATGCCGCAGCCGCGGTCGCGCACCACCAGCTCCTGGCCGCGGTTGTCGGCACTGATCTGCAATTCCGTTTGCCCGGCATCGCTGCCGGCCTCGGCGGCGTTCTTGAACAGGTTCAGCAGCGCCTGCTCTATCTGCACCGGATCGAAATGGCCGGGGCGGCTGGGCAGGTCGCCTTTCAGGGTGAACTGGTGCAGGGGCGCTATGCGCTCGATCAGCTGCCGCCACTGTACCGTCTCGCAGCTGGGCGCCGGCAGTTTGGCGAAGCGCGCGTAGCCCTGGGTGAATTCGGTCAGGTGCCGGCAGCGCTCGGCGATGACATCGAACACCTTTTCCAGTGCTTGCGTCTGGTTCTGCTGCTGGAGCAACATCTTGCCGCTGTGGGCCATGGAGGATATCGGGGCCAGGGAATTGTTCAGCTCGTGGCTGATCAGGCGGATGACCTTTTTCCACACCTGGACTTCGGCGCGGGTCAGCTCGCGGGTCATTTCGCGGATCACGATCAGCCGGTGTCTCTGCGCGTTGAGAACAAAGGTGCTGTTGCCGATATGCATTGTCTGGGTGCTGTCGCCGTCGCTGTAGCTGAAGAGGCCGTCCTCTTTCTTCTCTATAGCGTCGGCCAGTTCCTGCGGACACTCCGGCAGCAGCCGATCCAGTGTCAGGCCCTGAATCGGTTTGCCACGGTTCAGCAGATATCGCGCGCTGCTGTTGGCGTAGATGATATGGTCGCCCTGGTCCGCCAGCAGCAGCGCCTGGGGCGAACTTTGGATCACCGTATCCAGCAGCAGCTCGCGCTGGTAGATGTGCGCCCGCTCCCGGCGCAGTATCTCCCCCACCTCGTTATAAAGCCTGGTCAGCTGGCCCAGATGGTCACTGCGTTTTGCCGCCAGGGAAATGGAGAAATCGCCGTCGCGGAAATTCAGCAGCCCGCTCTCGAGCGCCTGCAGCGCTCGAGTGATTTTTCTTGTCAGTGGCCGCAGGATCAGCAGTAGGGCTCCAAGGGCCAGCAGCAGGCCGCCGGCCCAGGCGAGGCGGGTGTCGATATCGAAATACAACAGGGCGAAGGGAAGGCTGGTGCCGATGGTGACCGCCAGCAGCGATATGCCGAGTATCCGGCCTTCGAGAGAAAACATCAGTAGGGAATACCGTATTTGTCCAGGCGGCGATAGAGGGCCTGCCTGCTCATGCCGAGTTCCCGTGCCGCCTGGGCGATCACGCCGTTGCAACTGGCCAGTGTCTGCTCGAGCAGTTCGCGGCTGGGCTCGAAACTGACCTCCACCTTGTCGGTCCTGTCGACGCCGGGTTGTGCCGGTAGCGTCAGTGCCTGTTCGTCGATGGTATCGGACTGGCAGAGCACCGCGGCGCGCTGCATAGTGTTCTGCAACTCGCGCACATTGCCCGGCCAGCGATAGCGCATCAACGCGGTCTGTGCCTGGGGCGATAGCTGTTTGCTTTCGCCGATGCCGTGATCAAGGAAACTTCTTGCCAGCGGTAGGATATCTTCCGACCGGTCGCACAGCGGCGGCAGCTTCAGTTCGATCACGTTCAGCCGGTAGAAGAGATCCTGGCGAAAATTGCCCAGGGCTATCTGCTGCGGCAGGTCGCTGTTGGTGGCACTGATCACGCGAACCTTGACCTTGCGGGTCTGGCTGCTGCCCAAGCGCTGGAATTCTCCGGTCTGCAATACCCGCAGCAGTTTCACCTGGCCACTGGCGGAGAGTTCGCCGATCTCGTCCAGGAACAGGGTGCCGCCGTCGGCCGCCTCGAAGCGCCCCTGGCGCGCGCGGTTGCCGGCTCCCGTGTAGGCCCCCGGTTCGGCGCCGAACAGCTCGGCCTCCATTAACTCCTCCGGCAGGGCGCCCACGTTGACCTTGATGTAGGGGCCGCCCTTGAGTGGCGAGTTGGCCTGGATAATGTCCGCGATTTTTTCCTTGCCGGCGCCGTTGGGGCCGGTGATCAGCACCGGCACATCGGATCTGGCCACCTGGGTGGCCATCTCCAGCAGTTTCTGCATGGCGTCGCTGCGGTAGACGATGTTTTGCAGGTCGAAATTCTGGCGCAGCTGCTGGCGCGCCTGTAAAGCCTGCTGCTGGGACTTGCGCTGCTGCTCCTGCAGTTCGCTCAGTTCCAGCAGGTTTTTTACCGTGGAGATCAGCTTGTTGTCGTCCCAGGGCTTGCCGATATAGTCGGCCGCGCCGGCCTTGACCAGTGCCACCGCCATTTCCAGCTGGGTCCAGGCGGTGAGCAGTATCACCGGCAGGTCGGGGTTGATTTCCCGGATCGCAAAGAACAGCTCGCGCCCCTCCTCACCGGAGGTGGTGTCCGCGGTGAAATTCATATCCTGGATAACCAGGCCGATATCCGGGTGTTCGCGCAGCAGCTGCAGCCCCGCGGGGGGGGTGACCGCACTGACGGTTTCTATCCGGTGCAGGGATAACAGCAGTTCCAGGGCGGAAATGATGCCCGGGTTGTCGTCGATGATCAGTACCTTGTCCATGTCAGGCATTATGCACCTAAAGGCTGGTGGGGAAACAGAGGTGTCGCGGAATGCAAGGGGCCCGGCAGTCGCAACTGCCGGGCCGGTGGTGGGCTGCTCACTCAAGTTTCGGAGTTCAGTTCTGGGAACCGGGGCGGGGAAAGCCTTTCCGGGACACGCCGTAAATACGTCCCTGTAGGCTTGTCCGCGAGGTCCCTCTCGCAGACAGTCCCGGAAAGGCTTTCCCCGCCCCGGCTTTTGCCAGCGACAGGCCGCCTCGAATTCCGAAACTTGGGTTACTCAGTTGGGTTACTCAGAAGCCTCCTGGGCCGGCTTGTGGTCGTAGCTCAGTACACGGGCAAGTTTCCACTCGCCGTCGATCTTCTGCCAGACATGGGTGAACTGGCCGGTTTCCCGCAGCACCGGCTCTTTTCCTTCCGGGAGACCGTAGAACCTGTGGGTGCCGGTCTGGATGGCTCCATAATTGTTCAGCGGATAGATTTGTACACTGTCGATCAGCAGCTCCCTCCTGGCCTTGATATTTCTGCCCGCCTGCCGGCCTTTGCACATCTCCTCGACGGAACCCAGGAACTCCGCGCCGGAATCCGCGATCTTGCCCCACTTGTCGTGATAGAACTCGAAGTCATCCGTCACCAGGCCCTGGGATGCTTCCAGGTCGCAGTTATTGAACACCGCGTCAAACAGTCTCCGGTCTGCGTTTGTTATTTCCGCAACGAGTCCCGCAGACGTGGAGGGGCCGGATATCACCGGATGTTCCTCTGCGGCGGTTGAAACACCTGTGAAAGTGGTGCCTGCCAGGAACAGGGCCGCAATCAGTTTGCCCATTGGTACTTTCTCGGTTGGTGTACTGGGTGAAGAGGGGGAATATTTCGTCTCCTCATTATTGTCTTTACAGTTTGCGCCACTTATATCTCAAGTTTCGGAGTTCACGCCGAGAAGCACTAAGCCGCGGGGTGGCACGGGGCGAGGCCCCGCTGCCGGTGGCCACCTGGCAAATGTTTACCGATGAGGTTTTTTTTGCCAGGTGGCCACCGGCAGCAGGGCCGCTCGAAACCACCGCTTTCAAGGGTGACCAATCCCTGTGAACTCCAAAACTTGAGTTATATGCTGCGGGTGGCCGTGGCCGGCGAGATATTCGCCGCGCGCAGCGCCGGCACCAGCGCCGCTGCCAGGCTGACGCACAGCAGTATCAGCGCGCAGGCCAGCATCACCGGCAACGTCAGTGGCGGTTGCTTGAAGGACTCCACCATCACGCCGTTGGCAATCTGTGCCGCGGCCATACCCAGGGCGATGCCGGTGCCGGCGATCATGCCGTTTTCCAGCAGGAAGTAGCGGCCGATGGTGGCGCGGGTGGCGCCCAGGGCGCGACGCACGCCTATCTGCTTGCGGCGCTGGTTGATCCAGAAGCTGGTGAGACCGACGATACCCAGGGCGATGATAAAGGTGAGCAGTGCCATTACCGCAACGAGGACCTTGATCATGGTGTTGTCGCGGGAGTACTGCCTGTCTTTTTGTTCCTCCAGGGTTTTTACTTCGATGACCCGTTGGGGGTCGCGCTGGTTCAGTTTTTCCTCCAACTGTTTGAACACCGCATCCCGCTGGCCCGGTTCGGTGCGGATCAGGTAGCGCATAAACAGGGTGCCTTCGATAACCAGCATCTCCGGGAAGAAGGCGACATTGCCGGCTTTGGACCAGCTGGCCCAGGAGCCGAGGTTGCGCTCCACGATGCCGATAATCTCGATCGGGTGGCTGCTGCGGTCGGTGTATAGATACTTGCCCAGGGCATCCCCCTCAGGGTACTGGCTGTCCGCGAACTGCTTGGTGACTATGACCACGTCGGGCTCGCGCTGTTCGTTGAGGCCGGTCTTCTGGACTTCCGAAGGCTCGAAATTGCGCCCGGCGACCAGTTCCATCCCCAGTGCTTGTATAAACTCCGGGCCGACCTGGTAGTAGTTGGCGGACTCGCCACCGGTTTCCTGGTTGGGCTTGTTGTAATAAGTGGTAGCGGAGCCGCTGCCGGACAGTGGCACATGATTGCTGTGGGTGGCCTCGATCACACCGGGGATGGCGCGTATCAGGTCCAGGTCGGCGGCCACCGCCACGGGCAAATCGTAATCCTGCGACATTGGCAGGAACATGACGGTGATAATGTCTTCCACCGCCATGCCGGTGGGGCGCGCGATCTTGTCCTGCCGCTCGCCGACGATAATGCTGGCGTTACTGACGATGGCCAGTGTCAATGCCAGCTGCAGGGCGATCAGCAGCGCGGCAATCTTGTTGCGCCACAGGGCGGATAGAATGGGTCTGATTTCCAACATGGTACTTTCTCCTTTGGCCCTGCGGGCTCAGTCGGCCTTGCGGGCTCCTTTGGCCTCGCGGGCCTTATTGGGTTTTCAGGTAGACGGAGGGGTTGGTGCGGCTGATGCGCCAAGCCGGGTAGAGGCCGGCGAGCAGGCTGGCGAGAATGGCCAGGCCGATGGCCGCGAGCATCATTACCCAGTCCATCGTAGCGACGCGATCCAGGTAGCCCATCAGCAGGACGCGAATTCCACTCAGTCCTGCCAGTGCCAGCAGGATACCCGCGAGGCCGCCGAGCAGGCCGATGCAGCCGCTCTCCATCAGGTGCTGGCTGAAGATAGCGTTGCGGCTGGCGCCCAGGGCGCGGCGCACGCCGGCTTCCGGCGCCTTGCGCAAAAACTTGGCCAACAGCAGCGCCACCGCATTGATCACGCACACCAGCAGGAAGGCCAGTGACAGCCAGGCGAGCACCCGGTTGTCGTCGGACAATACTTCGTTGACCACCAGCCACTCGGACGGACGGGTCAGGTCGAATTTCAGTGGGCGTGGATAGTGCCCCTTGGCCTTCTGGTTTTGGATATAGGCAGTGAGGAAACTTTCGTAATCCTTTTTCTGCTGTGCATTTTCCAGTTCCACCCAATACTGTATCCACACATAGTGGCTGTTGAGGAAATCCTCATAACCCTGGATATCCTCGCTCTTCCAGCCGTTGGTGTTACCCCAGGACTGGATCTTCAGTTGGCGGTGCAGCCCAAAGGGCACATACATCGCCTCGGCGTCGTCGAAATGGCCGTTGTTGAGGTCGTAGACCTTGGGGGACGGATTCCAGTGTTCGATGACGCCGACCACGGTAAAGGGATCGCCGTTCAGGTTTACCGACCGGCCCACGCTGTTTTCACCGTTGAACAGTTTTTCATTGGTTTCCTTCGACAACACTACCTGCCGCTGCGGGTTCTCGTCCGCCACTTTTTCCCAGGTGCCGCCGTAGATAAACGGAACATCGAACAACGCGAAGAAGTCCCGGGTGGTCACGCGGATCTCCGCGGAGTAGGGGCGCTGCTCCGACCCTTCCAGACTGACCGGGCCGCCCCAGCGGTGCATGGCCACCTGGCGGCTGGGGATATCCGAGCGCAGCAGTGCGGTGGCATCGCGGTAGCTGAGGTCCCAGGGCATTTCGCTGTTGTTGTTGGCAGCGTTTTCCGTCCCCCAGCTGTCGAGCTGTACCGCGTAGAGCACGTCGTCCTTATGCTGCAGGGCGTTCTGCGACATCATGTAATTCAGGGTAAGCGTGGTCATGGAGGCGCCAACGCCCACGGCGATAGCCGCCACCATCAGCGCGCTCAATATCGGCGTACTGCGCAGGCTGCGCATGGCCAGGGAAAAATAGTATCCAAGCATGGTCTCTCTCCTCAGGCGGTCGCCGCTTCAGGGGTGGCCGCACTGCGATGCAGGTCGGAAACCTGGCCGTCGACGATCTGGATATTGCGGTGCGCGCGGCGGGCCAGGTCCGGGTCGTGGGTGACCATGACGATGGTGGTGCCCCACTCGTTGATAAATTCCAGCAGTTCCATCACCTGGCGCGCCATCAGCGAATCCAGGTTGCCGGTGGGTTCGTCCGCGAGCAGGAAGCGGGGTTCGCCGGCCAGGGCGCGGGCGATGGCGACGCGCTGCTGCTGGCCGCCGGAGAGCTGTGCCGGCAGGTGTTTGGCGCGGGCGGACAGGCCCACCTGCTCTAGGACCTTTTCGATGCGCTTTTTGCGCTCCTTGGCATTGAAGCCCCGGTAGCGCAGGGGCACGTCGATATTGTCGAACAGGTTCAGGTCCGGGATCAGGTTGAAACCCTGGAAGATAAAGCCGATCTTCTCGTTGCGCAGGCGCGAGCGCTGGCGGTCATTGAGGCCGCTGATGTCCTCGTCGTCGAGCAGGTACTGGCCACCTGTGGGAGTTTCCAGCAGGCCGGCGATATTGAGGAAGGTGGTCTTGCCGGAGCCGCTGGGGCCGGTGACGGAGACGAATTCGCCCTCGGCAACCTCCAGGCTGAAATCGCGCAGCGCGTGGGTTTCTATGGTGTCGGTGCGGTAGCTTTTGCGGATGTTGTGCATTTTTAGCATGATGAGTTTCCTTTCCTAAATATTTGTTTGTCGTTCTTGGTTGGTGGCGGGCCTGCGGCCCGGGACCCTCTCCCCCGGCCCCAGTGACTCACGCCATCCCTGGCGCTCGCCCGCTTCGCGGGCGCCTGCGGCGTCCAAATTCGCTCCCGGCGAATTTGTCCCGCAAGCGGGAGAGGAGAGCTATCTTTTCTGGCTCTGAGTTTTATTGCTTCAGCGCAACCAGCTGCGCGTTTTCCAGTTCCTCTGCGGCGGAGACGATAATCTGGTCGCCGATGTTGAGCCCGGAGACGATTTCCACCTGGTTCAGGCCCAGGGCGCCTACCTGGATCGGCACCCGCTCCGCCTGCTGTTCGCCGTTGAGGCGGAAGGCGTAGCGGCCGCCGCTCTGGTCGAGGAAGGTACCGCGCTTGACCAGCATCACGTCCTCGCGGTTTTCCAGCAGGATGCGCGCGGTCAGGCGCAGGTTCTGCCGCAGGTTCCGGGGCTGGCCGTCGGTGAAGCGCACGCGGGCCTGCACCTGGCCGTCGATGACCTCCGGGGAAATCGCGGTGATCTCGCCGGGCAGTTTTCTGCCGCTGAGGTTGATTTCCACCGCCATCGCCAGGCCCAGGTCGTCGGCGTAGTTTTCCGGTACCGCGGCCTCCAGTTCGAAGCTGGTCAGGTCCACAACCGTGATGAGCGGCGCGTTGGCGGCCACGGCGCTGCGCTGGGCCACGGCGAGGCTGCCGATGGTGCCGTCCACCGGCGACAGGATTTTCAGGTCGCGGACCCGGCGCTCCAGCTCTTCCACCTGCAGTTTCTGCTGGGAAACCTGCAGTTCCAGGGTCTGGGTCTCGAAGGCCAGGGATTCCTTTTCCAGACCGGCGTTCTGCACCGCCTGTTCGTATTCCAGCTCAGCGCGGGCGAGGTCATCCTGGGTTTTCTCGAAATCCAGCTGGGAAATGATCTGTTTCTCCATGGAGATTTCAGCGCGCTTCAGTTCGCGCTGGGCGGCGGTCAGGTTGACCTTGGCCAGGTCCGCCTTCTGGCGGTTTTCCAGCTGCTGGCGCTTGGCCTGGATCTTCTGCCGCTGCAGTTCCACGGCCAGCTTGTTGAGCTGGGCCTTTTCCTGGGCCAGTTGGTTGGACAGCTCGGGACTGTCCATTTCCGCCAGCAGCTGGCCGCGCTCGACGGTGTCGCCGGCCTTGACCGCGAATTTGACGATGCCCTGGGCGGGGCTGAACAGGGTGGGACTGTTGGCCGCCACCACCTTGCCCTGGACCACCAGGTCGCGCACCAGGTCGCCGCGCTCCACCTGGGCGATATTGATGCGGGACAGGGACAGGGTGCCGTCCACGGAGCCGGTGGCGTGCCAGGCGCTGGCGCCCCAGCCGAGGAAGGCGAGGGCGATAGTCGCCGCCGCGGCGGTTTTCAGGATCTTTGGATTTTTCCACGCCGGTACAGCGGCAATTCGTACATCCTGCCCGGAGGTGTCTCTGATCATTGTGGTTTTCCGTTTCTCGTCGCTTTTGCGCCGGCGCTGCGCTTTCAGGGCATGTGACGTGCCGGCGGTCGAATCTGGATGCGGGGGGCCGATAAGGTGTTTTGTCCCCCGCTCGCAGTGCCTTGGAGCAAGGGGCATGCCAGTTTTTGATTGGTTTTTAACTTGTTGAAATTTAAGTGTTTTTTCGATTATCGCGAGTGGCGGACAGGTGGCCGGGTGTCCGCTTTATGTGTCCGCTGTCCGCCCGGACGGCGCCGTACACCCGGGGGATTTTGTGGTAGGGGGTGCTATTGATCGAACTCGCTTTTGCGGGTTACTTCGGCACCGCGTCCTCAGCGTTCGTGCTGACACGCGACATTGATGTGGAATTCGATCAGAGGGGAGAAATCTTTATAGCTGCAACATCCTAATGGTCGCAGCGTGCCAGCACCGATGTGCCCAATGCTTCTTTCAGCGGCGAGAGCCAGGGTTCGAAGTGCCGCCACTGCTCGATTCCGCTGCGGTAGATGGGCTGGCGAACCTGTTCGGAGCTGGGCGTGCGTACACTGCGCTCGGTCTTGTGGAACTCCAGGCAGGCCCGTTCGAAGGGCAGCTGGCAGAATTCGAGCATTCGCCGCACCTGGGTTTCCAGGTCGGCCACCACGTCTTCGTGCTGCACGCGTAAAACAAAGCCGGGCAACACCGCATCCCAGTGATCCATCAGCTCGACATAGTCCCGGTAGTACTGCCCCAGGTCGCCGAGGTCGTAACTGAACTCCTGTCCTTCGGCGAACAGTTGTTTGTAGCCGCTGAAACAACAGGCCATGGGGTGACGGCGGGCATCGATGATCTTGGCATTGGGCAGGATCAGTTTGATCAGGCCGATATGGCGGAAATTGTTCGGCATCTTGTCGATAAAAAACGGAGCGCCGCGGCGGTGTATGCGGGTATCGCGAAGGTATTCCTCACCAAACTGCCTCAGTTCCTCCTCGGACAAGGATGGCAAAATATCGGGATAGCCCGCCTCCCGCCCGTCTCGTGGCAATCTGCGGAGCCGCTGGGACAGCGACAGGATGTTGGGCAGCTCCAGGGTGCCGTCCACCTGGGAGTGGGACGACAGGATCTGCTCCAGCAGTGTGGACCCGGCGCGGGGCAGGCCCACAATGAAGATCGGGTCCGGTGCGGGGTGGCCGGTTGAGGCCCGGTCCCTGAACAAGGCCTGCGTACAGACCCGCCGCTGGGCTTCCATATCCCCGCTCAGCTGCTCGGCACGGTAGGAACTTTGGGCCTTTTTCAGCTGATTGCCGCGGCGGTAGTACTCGAATGCGGACTCATATTCCCCTCTGTCCTCGTAAGCCTTGCCCAGCGCAAAACACAGATAGACCCGTTCCATGTGCGTCAGGCTGGCTTTTTGCTCCAGTTGGAGCATCTGTTCGACTTCCGTGTCGGAAAATACGTAGACCTTGAGATTGGCCAGGGAAAAATAGGCTTCACCATGATGGGGGCGGCTCGCCAGTGCGGCCTTGTAACAGTCCACCGCTTCGTCAAAGCGCCCGCAGGTTTTCAAGGCATGCCCTTTGGAGGTGAGCGTGTTGGCATCGCCGGGTACCTTGTCCAGGACCTCGTCAAATACACGCAAAGCCGTCGCATAGTCGCCCACCTGCAGGGATTCGATGGCAAACAGCGACTTGAACTGTACGTTGTCGGGTGCTTGATCCAGGAGGTGTTTGGCTTCATTCAAGGCCTTCTGGAATTTCTGCCGTTTTCGCAGGGCCTGGACGTAATCCATTCGGATTTGTACGTTGTCCGGGCTGAATTGGACGGCACTTTCCAGCAGGAACTCGGCATCTTCCAGAACGCCAAGGCGCAGGCCGATATCCGCCAGCAACCGCATTGCCTCGACGTGGTGCGGCACTTTCTCCAGGAACTGGCGGCACAGTTTCTCGGCCTTTAGCAGCTTGCCCTGGGCAATCAGGTCGGTGACGGCCACCAGTGCCCGGGGCAGTTTCCGCAGCCGCTCCAGTTGCGCCCGGATCGGGACTGTCTCCGCTTCTCTGCCCTGCTGCTGCAGAATTTCCCACTGCGCGCGCCAGCTGGCTTCCAGAGCGGGGTTGATCTGGCAGGCCCTGCCGTAGGCGGCGAGCGCCTCTTCCAGCGCGCCCATACGGCGGTACAGGTGTCCTTCCTCCTGGTGGGCCCGGCTGTGGTCGGGTGCCAGGGCCTTGAGGCGCGCCAGGCATGTCAATGCCGCTTCAAAGTGATCTTGATAGCGATGGCAAACGGCGCTCATGTAGAGCGCCTCGGTTTCGTCGGGATGCTGCGCCAGGTGTTGGCTGAGATCGGCCAGGGCCGAGTCAAACTGGCCGGCCTGGATCTTTTGCTGAATCGACGACAGTATCCGTTCGGATTGCTCACTTTGCACAGCTCACCTCTCTATGCCGTACGCGGCATTCTGGTCGTCTCTCCTGTAGACCCGAATGGCACTCAAGTTACTCAAGTTTCGGAGTTCGAGGCTTCGCGAGTGGCACAAGCCGGAGCGGGGTGCGCCCTTCTGGGACTGTCTGCGAGAGGGACCTCGCGGACAAGCCTACAGGGATGTATTCACGGCGTGTCCCAGAAGGGCGCACCCCGTTCCGGCTCCCGGAACTGAACTCCGAAACTTGAGTTAGAAGTGGTAGGAGCCCCGGATACCGAAAGTTCTCGGCCGCGAGACCGAAACGCGACTCCGGTCGAACACGAAGTTCCCGCTCAATTCAGCCCGTTCGTCCGTCAGGTTGTTGCCAAAGAATTCCGCGGACCACTTGTCCGTGGTCAGTCCCGCGGTCAGTCCCAGCATGGCCCAACTGTCCAGCTCCATCCTGTTGATGGTGATGATATCCGTATAGGAGGAATCTGAATAGGTGACGTGGGGCATGACGTGGTAGGTCATCCCGGTATTACCCTCCCACTCGTACCGCGCCTGCAGATTGGCCTGGAATCTGGGGGCGAAAGCCAGCTCATCGCCCACCTGCACGTCATCGGTTGGGGTGAGCACTTCGGTGATCTCCGTGTCCAGGACCGAGAAGGAGCCGCTGAGCAGAAGCCCGGATACCATTTCCGGTGCCCAGGTGAAATCTCCCTCGACGCCCCTGACTTCCGCGTTGGCCGCGTTGTCCGAGAAGAAGAGGTTGGTAATGCTGGGGTCGAAAATCGTGGTTTGAAGCTTTTCGATATCCACGAAAAACAGGCTGCCGTTGAAACGCAGCTGGCCATCCAGGACATCGGCCTTCCAGCCCAACTCGTAGTTGGTGGTCTCGTCCGTATCCAACGCGAAGGGCACCGTGTAATCCCCGGGGCCGGCCGCTCCGCCGGGCCGGTTCAGCAGCCCCGGCCGGAAGCCCTCGGAGGCGGTGGCGTAGAGCAGGTAGTCGTCCGTTGGTGTCCACTGCAGTGTGAACTTGAAGATGGTGCCGTCGGTGGCGGCCACGTCGGGTGCCTGCAGGGCTGCCACTACCGAAGCCGGCGTATTCTCATCGATAGTGTCGGCGGTGTAGGTGATGTGATCGGTGGGGTCACAGGAACCGTGGAAGGTATACTCGCCGTCGCCGTTGTAAAGGTCACTGATATCGGTGCCAAAGGCATTGGCGTCCGCCTGGAAGAGATTACAGAAGGACGAGTTGGCGCTGCCTTCGAAATCCACCTCGATGTCGTAGTAGCGCGAGCCGACAATGGCTGAAAACGCATCGCTCAGCTCGAAAGTGACTTCCCCGAACACGCCCATTTGCCGGTCGGTGCGTTTGACATCGTTGCGGAAAATCACGCCCGCGGGAAAGGGTCCCGTATCCGAGGTATAGCCGGTTTCAAAGGGAAAATTGGGCGAAAAGCCGGTTTGAACCCCGTAGCCGTCGACCAGTGTGGACCCCGGATAAGTGAAATCGTTGCGCTCGCGCAACTCCATATCGCTATAGAAGCCGCCGAAGGTGGCGTGGACGCGCTTGTCATCCGGCGTGGAGAAGCGCAGTTCGTGCGTGCTCACTTCGGCTTCGCTGGTGGAGCTGACGAACAGATTGGGCGCCTGGCAGGTGCCGCTGGGTGCCACTCCAGTCCCCGGGTAACTTACCGAGCCGTCGCAGATGTAATAGGGCAGGTACTGGCCGACGAACAGGTAATCGGAGTAATCCACCAGTTGATCGGAGTCCCGTTTGGTAAAGGCGCCGGTGTACACCATCTCCAGCTCCGCCAGTCTGCCCTCCAGGGTCCAGTTGACGTTTGTAAAGGAATCCTCCAGGGAATCCTCCTCAAAACGCTGGATTTCCAGGTCGTCCAGATCCGGGTCGACGAAGAAGACACCGTCCGAATCGATGGTCTGCTGGGCGACGCCCAGCAGCAGGCTCCAATCCCCGTTGATGTCCCAGAGCGCGCTGATCCGGCCGCCGGTATAGGTGGTGTCATTGAAATCTTCCTGGACCAGGTCCGCGTTGTCCGCTTCCACAAAGGTCACGTTGCTGAGGTCAGCATTGGCCTGGAAGCCGGCCCGCCGGGCGCTGACCGGCACGCCGTTGTCGCGCATGGTGCCCTCGGGCCGGAAGCGCGCGGATTCGGCCGCTGAGCGCGTCCCCGCCACATTGTCGATGTAGCCGCCCTTGTGGTCCACGTAGACCACACCGCGCAGGGTCAGGGTATCGCTCACCGGCAGGTTCGCCACTGCTTCGAGATTATGGCTCGGCTCGCCGCCGGATGTGAAGGAAGTGCCGAATTTGAGATTGCCGCCCGCCTCGGTCGGGTCCGGCCTGTTGGTGATCAGGCGCACGGTGCCGGCTTGGGAGCTGGCACCGAACAGGGTGCCCTGGGGGCCGGCCAGCACTTCCACCCGGTTCAAATCGGCGGCGTAGACATCCAGGTTGCGACCCGGCTGCGACAGCGGCTGCTCGTCGAGATAGAGCGCCACGTTGGGGGCCAGGCCTGCGACACCCGCAGTGGTCAGGTTGGGTGTCGTGGAGGCGACGCCGCGAATGTAAATGGTGTTTTGCCCGGGACCACTGCCACCGGCGGTGATGCCCGGCATTTGCACCATATAATCCTGGAAGTTCGACACTCCCATTTGTTCGAGTTTTTCCTCACCGAGCGCCGACACGGCGACGGGAATATCCTGGGTACTCTGGGCCCGCTTGGTCGCGGTGACCACCACTTCCTCGATCGTGGCGGCGTGCGCGGGACCCGAGGCGATGGCCGCGACTATGGCGCTCGCTAATGCAGTTTGTTTATACATGACTCTACTCCCCTATTTATTTTTTATGTGACTGAGCTATTCGATAGCTTTACTCCTCGTTCTAGCCTGGCTTTAGTTTAAACATGGCTCCCCTCCTACAATTTTCTGAAACAGTAATTACTCACTCAGCTAGTCCGCAAACACAACCGTTCGGTTGCCGTGCAGGAAAACGCGTTTTTCGATATGATAACGCACCGCTTTGGCCAGTGTCTGGCTTTCGATGTCCTGGCCGCGTGCAACCAGATCTTCCGGGTAGTGGCTGTGGTCCACCGCCTGCACCGCCTGGGTGATAATCGGCCCTTCGTCCAGGTCGTCGTTCACGTAATGGGCGGTCGCGCCCACCAGCTTCACCCCCTTGGCCCAGGCCTGGTGATAGGGTTTTGCGCCTTTGAAACCGGGCAACAACGAGTGGTGGATGTTGATCGCCCTGCCGTCGAGTTTCTTCGCCAGTTCTGGTGACAAAACCTGCATGTAGCGTGCCAGGACCACCAGCTCGCATTGGTGGAGAGTAATCAATCGCCACAATTCCGCTTCCTGTTCCTGTTTGGTTTCGGGGGATGTCGGCAGGTGAAAGTAGGGAATGCCATGCCAGTCGGCGAGGGGCTGCAGGTCTGGATGGTTGGAGAGGATGAGGGGAATTTCGATGGCGAGTTCGCCGGTGCGGTAGCGATATAACAGGTCGTTGAGGCAGTGGTCGTATTTCGAGACCAGGATGGCGACCTTTGTCTTGTGATCCGGGTCGGTGAGTTGCCACCTCATCCGAAAACCCGCCGCCCTTTCGGAAAATATTTCCTGAAAACGCTGTAGGGACACCGTGCCGGACAGCGGCCGAAACTCAACACGAATACTAAAATTTTCCGTGGCCCGGTCATCGAAGGAGTTCATCGAAACGATGTAATTCTCCGTTTCCGCCAGGCTGCGTGTCACCACGTCCACTGTGCCCAGAGTGCTCGGGCACTGTGCAGTAAGGATCCAGAGTGGTTCTCGATTATGCATGGCGCTCAACCCTCAGGTTTCGGAAAATACTGGACGGCGGTCGGTGGATGCTCGTTGCTGGTCGGCTGCGGCCGGCGCGTCGACAATCAATCCGTATTCGGTTGAGGCGTCGATCAGCCAGCGCCACGCGTAGTCAGAAAAACTGCGCCGCACTACCAGTTCCCACTGGTCGGCGGCAATTTTGCACAAAGTCGCCTGGGTCTTGGCCAGGACGGTGGTAACCACTTTGCCGATGGGAAAATTGCGCTCTTGCAGGTCATAGGGGCAGCTTTTTTTCAGCACCATGACGGCGTCGGGCCCCGCCAGGCGGATCAGCGTCTGGCCGCCGCTGACATTGACGACCGCGAAGTGCCCGCTGAGATTCCGACGCAGTTGAATCTCCAGCGCGGCTGCCCGATCGCCGGGGCAGACCAGCAGCCATTCGTCCGGGGCGATCCAGCGCAGCGACAGCGAGCCCTGTTGCACGCTGTGCAAACGCTCGGGCAGGGCCATTCCGAGGGCGGCTTCGACGCCGCGTTGAAAGGCCGGGTCTTCGGCATCGCCCCGCAACACCAGGTGTCCTTTCAGGGCGTCCTCCCACAAGTGCACGCCGGCTGGCTTCAATGTAAACGTGGATACAGTGCTGTCGACGTGGTGTAAGGGACTTTCAGCGGCTATGTCTCCGCGCGGCAGTTGATCCATGACCGCCACCTGTCCCTCACTAATGGCATCGGTATCAATCACATCAGACATTTTGACGCTCTCCTTTCGGGTCCAGGAAGATCGGGCTGCAGATCTCGGCTTCGATCACGCTGCCGTCGGCCTGCGGGTAATAAACGGTATCGCCCGTGCGTTTGAGGCCGTTGCGGATCAGGCCCAGGGCAATGCTGCGGCCCAGGTTGGCGCTGTAGTAGCTGGAGGTGACGTGGCCGAGCATGGTCATCGGCGTCGGTTGGTTGGGGTCGTCCACCGCCTGGGCACCTTCGGGCAGGACCACTTTCGGATCCCTGGTCTTCAGGCCGACCAGTTGCTTGCGGTTCTCGCGCACACAATCGGCGCGCTTCATGCCGCGCTTACCGATAAAGCTGAAGGGTTTGTCCTCCTTCACCGCCCAGCTCAAGCCCAGGTCGTAGGGGTGGACGGAACCGTCGGTGTCCTGGCCGGCAATGATGAAACCCTTTTCGGCGCGCAGTATGTGCATGGTCTCGGTGCCGTAGGGTGTCAGATTGTATTTGGCGCCGTGCTCGAACAGTTTTTCCCAGACGTACAAGCCGTAGTTGGCCTGGACGTTGATCTCAAAGGACAGCTCGCCGGTGAAGGAGATACGGAATACCCGTGCCGGCACGCCGGCCACGGTGCCCTGGCGCCAGTCCATAAAGTGGAAGGCTTCGCGGTCCAGGTCGATGTCGTCACACAGTTCCTCAAGAAGTTTGCGGCTGTTGGGGCCGGCGATGCTCATGGTGGCCCAGTGGTCCGTCACGGTATTGAAGTAGACCTCGAGTTCGGGCCACTCGGTCTGGTGATAAAACTCCAGCCATTCCAATACACGGGCGGCACCGCCGGAGGTGGTGGTCATCAGGAAGTGCTGCTCGCCCAGGCAGGAGGTAACGCCGTCGTCGAACACCATGCCGTCCTCGCCGCACATCAGGCCGTAGCGGCACTTGCCGACCGGCAGCTTGGCCCAGGCGTTGGTGTAGACACGGCCGAGGAACTCGCGCGCGTCCCTGCCCTGGATGTCGATCTTGCCCAGGGTGGAGGCGTCGAGAATGCCGATGCTCTCGCGCGTGGCCCGGCATTCCCGATCCAATGCCTGCTGCATGGTTTCGCCCGCCTTGGGGTAGTACCAGGGGCGTTTCCACTGGCCGACGTCCTCGAACTTCGCGCCCTGCGCCACGTGCCAGGGATGCATGGCGGTGTAGCGCTTGGGATCGAACAACGCGTCGCAGTGCCGCCCGGCGATGGCGCCGAAGGTGACCGGGGTGTAATTGGGCCGGAACACCGTGGTGCCGGTCTCGGGAATCGACTTGTTCATCGATTTGGCGGCGATGGCCATGCCGTTGATGTTGCCCAGCTTGCCCTGGTCGGTGCCGAAGCCCATGGCGGTATAGCGCTTGACGTGCTCGATGGATTCGAAGCCCTCGCGTGTGGCCAGTTCGATGGCGGCGGCGGTGACGTCGGTCTGGAAGTCGACGAATTGTTTGGGGGCGCGACTGGTGCGCTTCAGGTGCGGCACGCAGAACAACGCCATGGCCGCGCCTTCGGCGAGTTCGCCGACCTCGGGCGCCGCAACGGGTTCGCAGGCGTAGCCCGCCCTGGTGGCCGCTTCCGCGCCCGCCCGCAGTCCTTCGCGCAGGCATTCCGCCAGGCTGAAGGTGCCGCCCACGGCGCCGGCGACCAGTTGGCGCTGCACCGTCTCCCCCGGCACGAAGCCGATGATGTCGTCGCGCCAGACGGGCCGGCTGCCGGTATGGCAGGAAAGGTGCACCGCCGGGCTCCAGCCGCCGGAGCTGGCCAGGGTGTCGCAGGCCAGCACGCGGGTCGCGCCGGTCACCCGTCCGCCGTCGGCATCGATGGATGCAATCAAGGCACCGGTCACCTGCTGGCTGCCTTTGGCCTCGATCACGGCGCAGCCGCGCATCAGCGTCAGGCCGCGACGCCGGGCTTCCTCCTGGTAGGGGCCCTCCGGGTTCTGGCGGGTATCCACAACGGCGACGACTTCGCGGCCGCTGTCCTGCCAGTCGAACGCGGCGCGGTAGCCGTAGTCGTTGCTGGTCATCAGCACCAGGCGCTGCCCTGGTACCACGCCGTACTGGCGGATGTAGGTGGAGACCGCCGAGGCCAGCATGCAGCCGGGCAGGTCGTTGTGAGCGAACACCAGCGGGCGTTCGTGCGCGCCGGTGGCCAGCACCACCCAATGGGCGCGCACCCGGTGCATGCGCTGGCGAGCCTGGCCTTTGGACGCGCGGTCGCCCAGGTGGTCAGTGCGGCGCTCGTGGATGGTGAGGAAATTGTGGTCGTGGTAGCCGTTTACCGTGGCCCGCGTCAGCAGCTGTACCTGCTCGTATCCGGCCAGTTCGGCCAGTGTGTCGCGCAGCCAGCGGTCGGGCGCCTCCCCGTCGATGAGATCGCGGCTGTACAGCAGCGAGCCACCGGGTTCGGCCTGTTCGTCCGCCAGTATCACCCGGGCTCCGGCGCGGGCGGCCGCCAGGGCGGCGCACAGGCCGGCCGGGCCGGCGCCCACCACCAGCACGTCGGTATGCTGATTCAGGTGATCGTAGATATCCGCGTCCGGCACACGCGGCGATCGCCCCAAGCCGGCCGCCTTGCGTATGTATTTTTCGTAGATTTCCCAGAAGGACTGCGGGAACATGAAGGTCTTGTAGTAAAAACCCGGCGGCAACATGCGGCCGAAAAGCTTGCCCGCCGCGCCCATCAGGTCGAACTTCAGGCCGGGCCAGCCGCTGGTCGGCCGGCTGACCAAGCCCTCGAAGATTTCCTGCTGGGTGGCGCGCACGTTCGGCACCTGGGTGGCTTCCTCGGCACCCAGCTGAAAGATGGCGTTGGGCTCTTCGGCACCGGCGGCGACAATGCCGCGCGGGCGGCCGTACTTGAAGCTTCGGCCGACCACCTTCACACCGTTGGCCAGCAGTGCCGAAGCCAGGGTATCGCCCCGGTAGCCCTGGTACTGTCGGCCGTTGAAGACAAAGCGGATCGGCGTCTCGCGGTCGATGCGACCACCGGAACTGAGGCGGTTGATTTGGGTCATTGCGCCGCCTCCTCTGCTTTGAGGGTATCGGATACGGAAGTCACCTTGGGTTGCTCGCCCATTTTGTAGGTTTCCTTGATTTCATAGGTTTGCGTATCGCGGGTGACGTTGAAAAACTTTCGGCAGCCAATCGCGTGCACCCAGATCTCATGATGCAATCCGCGCGGATTCTTGCGGAAATAGAGGTAGGTGCCCCACTCCTCGTCGCTGCATTGGTCCGGGTCCGCCGGACGCGCGATGTGCGCCTGGCCTTTGCAGTGAAATTCCTCTTCTTCGCGGTATTCACAGCAATAGGGGCAGTGGATATAGAACATCGGTAATCTCCCAGCTCAGTGCGCCACGCCGGCGGCGCCGTGTTCATCGACCAGGGAACCGTCATAAAAACGGTACATTGAAAAGGGTTTGGCCAACTCGTGCGCCTCTCCACGCGCGAGTGTTGCCGCGAACACATGCCCGGAACCGGGCGTCGCCTTGAATCCGCCCGTGCCCCAGCCGCAATTGAAAAAGAGATTCTCCACTGGTGTTTCCGATAGGATCGGGCAGGCGTCCGGACAGGTGTCGACGATCCCGCCCCACTGGCGGTTCATGCGCACCCTACTGAACATGGGGAACAACTCGACGATGGCCTGCAAGGTGTGCTCGATGGTGGGATAGGAGCCGCGCTGGCCGTAGCCGTTGTAGCCATCGATACCGGCGCCGATCACCAGGTCGCCTTTGTCCGACTGGGAGATGTATCCGTGCACATGGTTGGACATGACCACGGTGTCGAGGATCGGGCGGATCGGCTCGGACACCAGGGCCTGCAATGGATGGGATTCGACGGGCAGCTCAAAGCCGGCCATCTTCGCCAGCACCCCGGAGTTGCCGGCAACCACACAGCCGATGCGATCAGCGCGGATGACCCCGTGCTGGCGGGTCTCCACGCCCGTAGCGGCGCCGTCCTCGGTGAGGATATCGGCCACTTCGCACTGCTGAATAAGATCCACGCCCAGGGCATCTGCCGCGCGGGCAAAGCCCCAGGCCACGGCGTCGTGCCGGGCCACACCGGCGCGCGGTTGCCAGGAGGCGCCCAGCACCGGGTATCGGCGGCTGGCGGAGCAGTCCATGATGGGGACGATTTCCTGCACGCCCTGGGTGTCCAGCGCGTAGCTGTCGATGCCGTTCAAGCGGTTGGCGTTGACCCGGCGGTGGATGTCGCGCATGTCCTGCAGGGTATGCCCCAGGTTGAGCACCCCGCGCTGGGAGAACATCAGGTTGTAGTTCAATTCCTGGGACAGGCCTTCCCAGAGTTTCATGGCGTGCTCATACAGCAGCGCGGCTTCATCCCAGAGGTAGTTGGAGCGCACGATGGTGGTGTTGCGCGCGGTGTTGCCACCGCCCAGGTAGCCTTTCTCGACCACCGCCACATTGGTAATCCCGTGCTCCTTGGCCAGGTAGTAAGCCGTGGCCAGGCCGTGACCGCCGCCGCCGACGATGATCACGTCGTACTTCTTTTTCGGCTTGGGGCTGCGCCAGACCCGCTGCCAGTTTTCGTGGTAGGTCAAGGCGTGTTTCAGCAGACCGAACCCGGAATATTTCTGCATCGTTAAGTCCTCTGAAGTGGCAGCCGGCGTTGCACCCGAGGTGTTGTACTCAAGGTGTCATATCCGAGCTGACGGCTTCGGTGTTCGACGGGCTTGGCCGCAAGCTAAGGGCGGGTTCGCGCCCTATAACTTGGGCATTGAAACCGATGGTAGGGGGAGCACTCGGTATCCATGTGCTCGGCCGCGACATCGGGGGGATGATTTGCGACAAAGGGGGAATCAGCACTCGATGACGTTGACGGCCAGGCCGCCGCGCGAAGTCTCCTTGTACTTGTCCAGCATGTCCTCGCCGGTCTGGCGCATGGTGCGTATGACTTTGTCGAGTGAAACAAAATGCTCGCCGTTGCCTCGCGAGGCCATGATCGCGGCGTTGATGGCCTTGACGGCAGCGATGGCGTTGCGCTCGATGCACGGCACCTGGACCAGGCCACCGATGGGGTCGCAGGTCAACCCCAGATGGTGTTCCATGCCGATCTCGGCGGCGTTCTCGATCTGCCCGGGGGTGCCACCGGTGGCGGCAGCCAATCCAGCCGCCGCCATGGCGCAGGCGGAACCGACTTCCCCCTGGCAGCCGACTTCGGCACCGGAAATGGACGCATTTTCCTTGAACAGGATGCCGATGGCCGCCGCCGTCAGTAGGAAACGGATGACCCCTTCATCGTCAGCACCGGGGCAGAACTCGACATAGTAGTGCAGTACCGCGGGAATAATGCCGGCCGCACCATTGGTCGGTGCGGTCACCATTCGGCCGCCCGCGGCATTTTCCTCGTTGACCGCCAGGGCATAGAGGTTCACCCAGTCCAACGCGCTCAACGAGGGAGAGATCAGGTCCTGTCGATCGTGGGCTTTGAGCGAGCGATACAGTGCCGCGGCGCGGCGCTTGACCTTCAGGCCGCCCGGCAGAATGCCCTCGTTGCGAATTCCGTTCTGCACGCATTCCTGCATGACCTGCCAGATGTCCAGGATGCCTTTTCGAATTTCCTCCGGGGGACGCCATGCCTGTTCGTTGGCGAACATGATCTCGGCGATGGACAGGCCGTGTTCGCGGCACAGTCGAAGCAGGTCGGCTGCGGTTTTGAAGGCATAGGGTAGCGACGTTGAGTCCTCGACGATGCGGTCCGCGCCGGCGGCGTCTTCATTGACCACAAAGCCGCCGCCAACGGAATAGAAGGTTTTCTCCCTTATCACCTGGCCGTTTTCGTCAAAGGCGGTGAAACTCATGCCGTTGGGATGGTAAGGCAGGCTTTTTCGCTTGTGGTAGATCAGGTCCTGCCTCTCGTGGAAAGGCACTGCATGTTTGCCCAGCAAGGCCAGCCGTTGTGCGTCGAGAATTTCCTTCCTGCGCGGCGCGACTATGGCCGGGTCGATGCGATCGGGCCTGTGACCTTCCAGCCCCAGCAGGACCGCTGGGCCGGTGCCATGGCCTTTTCCCGTCGCTCCCAAAGAGCCAAACAGCTGGATCTCGACACGGGCCACCTGCGACAGCAACTCCGCTGCCTCGAGGCCGGTCGCGAAGCGGTACGCGGCCAGCATCGGCCCTACAGTGTGCGAACTGGAAGGGCCAATGCCAATTTTCAACATGTCAAACAGACTGATCGCCAATGCGGTGCTCTCTTCTGGTTGCGGTTAACGGTAAGCCGGGAAGTCCCGGCAACACTGCCGTACCTTCTCGCCCACTTCGGCGATGACTGCGTCCGCATCGCCGCTTTGCAGCGCATCGAGCACATCGGCGATCCAGCCCGCCAATGCGGTGCAGTGTTCCTCCTCCATTCCCCGGGTGGTGATCACCGGCGAGCCGATGCGCAGGCCCGAAGTGACAAACGGGGATTGCGGGTCGTTCGGCACGGCGTTTTTGTTGACGGTAATCTGGGCCCTTCCGAGGGCGGCGTCCGCCTCTTTGCCGGTGAGCCCCTGCTTCACCAGGCTGAGCAGGAAGAGGTGGTTGTCGGTGCCACCCGAAACGACATCGTATCCGCGCTCGCACAGCACCGTTGCCATGGCGCGGGCGTTGCGCACCACCTGTGCCTGGTAGTCGCGAAAAGCCGGTTCGGCGGCCTCCTTGAAACTGACGGCCTTGGCGGCGATCACGTGCATCAGCGGGCCGCCCTGGCCGCCGGGGAAGACGGAGGAGTTGAATTTCTTTTCCAGCTCCGGCTGTCCCCGGGACAGAATCAGTCCACCGCGCGGGCCGCGCAGGGTCTTGTGGGTGGTGGTGGTTACCACGTGGGCATGGGGGAGGGGGTTGGGGTATTGCCCGGCCGCCACCAGCCCGGCCACGTGGGCCATGTCCACGAACAGATACGCCCCCACATCGTCCGCTATTTCCCGGAACCGGGCCCAGTCGACCACGCGGGAATAGGCGGAAAAGCCGGCGACAATCATCGCCGGCCGGTGTTCCCGGGCCAGCGCCGCCACCTGGTCGTAATCGATCTCGCCGGTGGTTTCGTCCAGGCCGTACTGAATGGCGTTGTACAGCTTGCCGGAAAAACTGACGTGGGCACCGTGGGTCAGGTGGCCGCCGTGCGCCAGGCTCATGCCCAATACGGTGTCGCCCGGGTTCAGCAGCGCCATATAAACGGCGGCGTTGGCCTGGGAGCCGGAGTGCGGTTGTACGTTGGCGTAGTCCGCCCCGAACAGGGCTTTGGCCCGGTCGATGGCCAGTTGCTCCACCCGGTCCACATGTTCGCAACCGCCGTAGTAGCGTTTGAGCGGGTAGCCCTCGGCGTATTTGTTGGTCAGGCAGGAGCCCTGTGCCTGCATCACCCGGGGGCTGGTGTAGTTCTCCGAGGCAATCAGTTCCAGGTGGTCTTCCTGGCGGGCGGCCTCGTCCTGCATGGCTGCCCAGAGGTCGTCATCGTAATTGGCGATCGTATCGTCTTTGCTGAACATGGTGGTGATCCCTTCGTCAAAGCTTGTCAAACTTGCAGTTGCTCATCACGGTTTCGGCGTACCAATCCAAAAAGTTGATGACGCCGAACTCGTAGGTCTGTGAGTAGGGCCCCGGCTCATAACCGAGCGAATTGATCCCCCGCTGATTTTCCTCTGCCAGATCGCGATCCTGGCGGTTGGTGGCGTCCCACACCCGGCGCAGGTTCTCCACGTCGTAATCCTCGCCTTCCACAGCGTCCTTGTGCACCAGCCATTTGGTGGTCACCAGGGTTTTCTGGGCCGAAACCGGCAGTACCCGGAAGACGATCAAATGATCGCTCTGCATGTGGTTCCAGGAGTTCGGCAGGTGCAGGATGCGCATCGATCCCAGCTCGCGGTTCTGGATGCGGCCGAGGGTTTTGCGGCAAGCGGGTTTGCCGTCCATGGTCATCGCCTGGGTACCTTCTTTCAGCGGCATTCGGACAATTCGGTTGCGCAAGCCGTGCTCCACGTGTTTGTGTGGAATGCCCTCCCGATCCCAGGCTTCCGCCTGGCGTTGACAGTGTTCGATGAACTCGGGCGTTGCGCGTGGATCCGTGGTGTCGTCCCATTCCAGCAGTGTGCGCAGCAGCTCCGGGTGGCTGCCGGAACAGTGGTAGCACTCCCGGTTGTTTTCGATGACCAGTTTCCAGTTGGCGTTTTCCTCCAGGGTGGACTCCGCTGCGACCTTGGTGTTGTCCATGTCATAGGGTTCCATGTATTGCGCCAGGGAGGTGAGAAACGGGTCTATCTCCGGTGCCTCGCCTTCGGTCAGGCAGACGAAGATGAAGCCGCCGGCGGTTTTGCAGTGGATTTTTTTCAGGCCGTACTCCGCCCGATCGAAGTTCTCACCCATCTCGCTACTGGTGAAGATGAGGTTGCCCTTGAGGTCGTAGGTCCACTGGTGGTAGGGGCAGGTCAGGTTGGCGACCTTGCCCCTGGGGGCGGTGCACAGCCGCGAGCCCCGGTGGCGGCAGACGTTGTGAAATGCCTGAATCCCGCCGTCCCGGTCGCGCACGATCAGCACCGGGTCCTGGCCGATCTCCACGGTCATATAGTCGCCCTTTCCGGGGACTTCGCAGGTCATGCCGACGAACAACCATTCCTTCTGGAACACCTCTTCCATGTCGATGCGAAACAGGAAGGGGTCGTTGTACAGTGGCCGGGGCAGGGAGTGGGTCCGGGACCGCTCCTCCAACAAGCGGGCCACGTCTCGCCGGGCTTCTTCCAGGCCGCCGTAGGTCAGGTTCAACAGGTCGTACTCGTTCATCTGTATCGTCCTTTGGGGGGAGGTCGTATCGGGTGGCAAGGCGCTCATTTTCGGCTCATTCTCGATAATACCCGGGGCGGCCGTTTGTCCGTTAACGACACTGCGCGATTCCTTTTCGACCCGCCCTTTGCTTGGAGCCTGTTTGAATTATCGGGTATTCCCGGCCGCAGTGCGGGGGCCGGGTGGGGTAGCGCTTTCCGGGACACGGACTAGGCGCCCCCCCGTAAATACGTCCCTGTAGGCTTGTCCGCGAGGTCCCTCTCGCAGACAGTCCCGGAAAGCGCTACCCCACCCGACCCTGAGAGCTTTGTGCGAGATTCCAAACAGGCTCGAAGGCCCGGAGGCGGGCGGAACGGCTGGAGGGAAGATAATCAAGAGCATGTCGCAAATGGCTAACTGCGGCCGGTGCTTTTCCACCAGAATGGCGGAGACAGCCACATTGCGGCCAGTGCCGCCCCGATAGAGAGACTGCAATGACCAGCGTGACCGATACCTCCCAGTCTTCCGCTGCCTTCAACCCCCTGAACACCCGGGTCTGGGCCAATGGGCGTCACCTGGTCCGCTGTGTGCGGGTGATCAGTGAGACCTGGGATGTCAAGACCTTCTGTTTCAATGCGGAACAGCCGGTCATGTTCTTTTTCAAACCCGGCCAGTTCGTGACCCTGGAATTGGAGATCGACGGCGAGCAGGTGATGCGGTCTTACACCATTTCCAGTTCGCCATCCGTTCCCTACAGTTTTTCCATCACGGTGAAGCGGGTTCCTGGCGGACGTGTCTCCAACTGGCTGCACGACAACCTGAAGGAAAATGATGAGCTGGCGGTGCACGGCCCCGTGGGCAATTTCAACTGTATCGACCATCCGGCGGAGAGGGTGCTGCTGTTGTCGGGCGGGGTGGGGGTTACGCCGGTGATGTCGATGGCGCGCTGGTTTTTCGACACCAATGCCGATGTCGATATGGCATTCATCCACAGTGCCCGCACACCGAGCGACATCATTTTCCAACGCGAGTTGGAGCATATGTGCTCGCGGGTATCCAATTTCAATCTTTCGGTCATCTGTGAGCGGATCGAGATCGGCCAGGCCTGGAACGGTTACCGGGGGTATCTGGACCGGGCGAAGCTGGAGATGGTGGTGCCGGATTTCATGTCACGGCGCATTTTCTGCTGCGGCCCTACGCCTTATATGAGCGCGATACGCGCCATTTTGATGGACAGTGGCTTCGACATGAATTTTTATCATGAGGAATCGTTCGGGGCCACACCGAAGGCGGCGACCCAGGATGCATTGGAGCAAGCGGAGATCGCGATTCGCGAGGCGGAAGAGGTCAGGGACTCGGATCTGTTTACGGTGGAGTTTACCCAGTCGGGAATGAGTGTGCAGGTGGCGCCGGGGGAGACAGTGCACGCGGCGGCCAACCGGCTGGGATTGAATATTCCCAAGGCGTGCGGTGTGGGAATATGCGGGACTTGCAAAGTGCGCAAGACGGCCGGGGAAGTGGAAATTCAACACAATGGTGGAATTACCGAGGAAGATTTGGCCGAGGGGTTCATTCTGTCCTGCTGTAGTACACCCCGATCCGATGTGACCATCGACGGATGACCGTCCCGGCCGATATGTCACAATGAGAGTTAAGTGGAATTGATTCTCATTATTATTTCATAAATGCAACTCTCTTGTCGCTATTGGACCCACCAGTAGCCTGTTTCCGACGTTTTTGGACAACTCCTTTCGGAAGGTCAGTCGTAGCATGGACCTTCCGCTCCCGCTTCCCGGCGTCCAAAGACGCCATTGCAAACATCGCAAAAATGTATCGACCGGGGGTTGGAACGGTCTGCCGAAGTGTGTAAAGTGGGCTGATCGATCAAAGAATGACCAACTGCTTCCGGCAAAGATTGTGAACTATGCCGATTCTTGCCGCGACAAGGCGAGAGCAGTGCAGCGAAAAGAAATAAGAAATGGGGCAGCACCCCGGCCAGTGGTGGCCGAGGCTTGTCCGGAAACGACAAAGCGAGAGCGGTGAGACGAAAAAAATAACAAACGGAGGCGAGCCTCGGCCTGTGGTGGCTGACGCGCCTTCGTAAACAACACGGTCGCCTCTGGGGCGGCTGGGCTTACTTGTCGGGTGGAGGGCAAGTCCATGAAGAATGATGCCGTATCTCAAGCCACTAGTGTCAACACTCAACCCTACCGAGTCGGCTTTCTGCTGATCCAGAACTTCACCATGGTCGCCCTGGCCACGGCCATTGAACCCATGCGCATGGCAAACCAGTTGAGCGGGATGGAACTCTATACCTGGCAGCTGCTCTCAGCCGACGGCGAGACGATAAAGGCGAGCGACGGCATTTCCATCGCGCCGGACGCCTCCATCGGTGACAAACAGCCGTTCGATATCGTTATTGTGGTCGGCGGAGTGGACATCACCCGCAGTTTCAGCAAGAGGGAAGTGCACTGGTTACAATCGATGGCCCAGCAGCATGTAACGCTGGGTGCCGTGTGCACCGGCGCTTATGTACTGGCGAGCGCGGGCCTGCTGGACGGCTATAAATGCAGCGCACACTGGGAGTGCCTGCCGGCACTACAGGAGCGTTTTCCCAAGGTGAACTGGAGCAACCGGCTGTACACGCTGGATCGCGACCGCATTACCTGCACCGGCGGCGGGGTTCCGATGGACATGGTGCTCAGCCTGGTGACGCGCCAGCACGGCAAGGCGCTGACCGGTGCCATTTGCGACATGTTCATCTGTGACCGGGTGCGGCCGGACAATGAACAGCAGCAAAGGCCGTTGCTCCGTTTGCTGACATCGGCACAGCCCAAACTGGCGGAAGTGACCGAGTTGATGGAGGCCAACATCGAGGAGCCGATTGAACTGGAGGAACTGGCCTGTTTTGTGGGGATATCCCGCCGGCAGTTGGAGCGGCTGTTCCTGAAGCACCTCAACTGCACACCGTCGCGGTACTACCTGAAGCTGCGCCTGAATCGGGCGCGGCAGTTGTTGAAGCAGACAACCAATTCAATCATTGAAGTGGCGTCCATGTGCGGCTTTGTATCGGCGCCCCATTTCAGCCGTTGTTATCGCAAGTACCTCGGGGTCTCTCCCAAGGAGGAACGGGCGGCTGTGTGGTCAATGGAGCAGCTGGATTCGGGACCCGGTGAACCTGAGCTTTCGGTCTCTTCCGGTACGGCTTTGCGGGTCGCTCAGGCTGAGCCGACCTACGGCGCGATAAAATTTATGGTGGCCTCTCTGGCTGGCGATGAGGCGCAGGCGTATGCCGGTTGAGGTCTGCTCGGCCGCCCTCCGAAAATCGTAACTCACGTTTCGGAGTTCACAGGGATTGGTAGCCCTCGAGGGAGGCAGTTTCGAGCGGCCCTGCTGCCCCTTCATACGTCCCTCTAAGCTTGTCCGCGAGGTCCCTGTCGCAGACAGTCCCGCAAAGAACCCCCGGCATCAGGCCCTTCGCATCGGCCTTATCACTTAACTTAGTTAACTTAGTGGCATTCGACACTGCCCCCATTTCCCCATGAACGTGTAATGCCCCCGTAATGCCGATTCTGGTGTCTCCCCTGTCGCTTCCAGTATACCCGCGCCCCTGACCCCCGCATAAAATTCCTGCGTAGCAACCTAGAAAAACCGCAGGATGTCAACGCATGAACGCCACCGAACTACACGGGGATGCCATCGTCATCGATGGCCTGATCATTGCAAAATGGAACCGGGACCTGTTCCAGGATATGCGCAAAGGTGGTCTTACCGCGGCCAACTGCACGGTATCCGTATGGGAAGGTTTTCAGGGCACCGTCGACAATATCGTCGAGATGAACCGCCTTATCGAAGACAACAGCGATTTGGTGCAAAAGGTTCACCGCACCTCGGACATTCGCCGCGCCAAGGAAAGCGGAAAAACCGGCATCATGCTCGGTTTCCAAAATGCCCACGCGTTTGAAGATCAGCTGGGCTACGTGCAGATATTCAAGGATCTCGGCGTCGGGGTGGTGCAAATGTGCTACAACACCCAGAACCTGATCGGCACCGGTTGTTATGAGCGCGATGGCGGTCTATCCGGTTTCGGCCGGGAAGTGGTGGCGGAAATGAACCGGGTCGGCATCATGTGCGATCTCTCTCACGTCGGCTCGAAGACCTCCCAGGAGGTGATCCTGGAATCCAAAAAGCCCGTTTGCTATTCCCATTGCCTGCCCTCCGGGCTCAAGGAGCACCCGCGCAACAAATCGGACGAGGAGCTCCGCTTTATCGCCGACCACGGCGGCTTCATCGGTGTCACCATGTTCGCGCCGTTTCTGAAAAACGGCATCGACTCCACTATCGACGACTATGTCGAGGCCATCAGTTATGTCATCGACATTGCCGGTGAAGACCAGGTGGGCATCGGAACGGACTTCACCCAGGGGCACGATCAGGCCTTCTTCGAATGGCTGACCCACGATAAAGGCTATGCCCGGCGCCTGACCAACTTCGGCAAGATCGTCAATCCCGAGGGGATTCGCACCGTCGGCGAGTTCCCCAACCTGACCGAAGCACTGTTGCGTCACGGCTTCTCCGAGCAACTGGTGCGCAAGGTGATGGGTGAGAATTGGCTGCGGGTGCTGGCCGACGTCTGGGGCGAGTGAACAGCCCTGAGCGGGACTAACTACTCTCCCCTCCCCCGCTTGCGGGGGAGGGGCCGGGGGAGGGGGCTTCGATCGGCGCCCCCTCTCCCTAACCCTTTCCCCAAGGGGAGAGGGGACTGTTACGAGCGGGATAGAGGAGAAATCACCATGACCAGCCGCGCACCGGATCTTCCTATCAGTGTCGATGACGAGACCGGCGTCTGGACCACCGACGCCCTGCCGATGCTCTACGTGCCCCGACACTTTTTCATCAACAACCACAAAGCCATCGAGGCCGAAATCGGCCCCGAGCGCTATGCGGAAATCCTCTACCAGGCCGGCTACAAATCCGCCTACCACTGGTGCGAGAAGGAAGCGGAACTGCACGGTTTGAGCGGCGAAGCCGTGTTCGAGCATTACATGAAGCGGCTGTCACAACGTGGCTGGGGCCTGTTCACCATCGAACAATTGGACATCGATGCGGGCGAGGCCCGGGTGCGGCTCGACCACTCCGCCTTTGTCTACGAATACGGCAAGGTGAACCGCATGGTCGAATACATGTTTACCGGCTGGTTTGCCGGCGCCGTGGATCAAATTGCCAGCAATCTGGGCCTGGGTATAAAAACCAGGGCGATACAGCGACAGAGTGCCGCGGAAGAGGGGGTTGACCACGGGCTGTTCGAGGTCTCCCCGATTTCTTGATGTCGCATTTAAAAGGGTTCGAAAAAAATGTCCCAATTCGAAGCATTGTTCCGCCCGTTGCAGATCAATCAACTCACTATCCGCAACCGCATCGTCAGCACTGCCCACGCCGAGGTCTACGCCACCGACGGCGGCATGACCACCGAGCGCTACGTCAAATACTACGAGGAGAAGGCCAAGGGCGGCTGCGGCCTGTGCATCTGTGGTGGTTCCAGCGTGGTCTCCATCGACAGTCCGCAAAGCTGGTGGAGTTCGGTCAACCTCTCCACCGACCGCATCATCCCCCACTTCCAGAATCTGGCCGACGCCGTACATAAGCACGGCGGCAGGATCATGATCCAGATCACCCACATGGGCCGACGCTCGCGCTGGGATGGCGAGAACTGGCCCAACCTGATGTCGCCTTCCGGCATCCGCGAGCCGGTGCACCGCGCCACCTGCAAGACCATCGAGGAAGAGGAAATCCAGCGTGTGATCGGCGACTTCGCCCAGGCCGCCCGCCGCGCTAAAGAAGGGGGACTGGACGGCGTGGAACTCTCCGCCGTGCACCAGCACATGATCGACCAGTTCTGGTCGCCGCGGGTCAACAAGCGCACCGACGAGTGGGGCGGCAGTTTCGAAAACCGCATGCGCTTCGGCCTGGAAGTGCTGAAAGCGGTGCGCGAGGAAGTGGGCCGGGATTTCGCCGTGGGCATGCGCCTTTGCGGCGACGAGTTCCACCCGGACGGACTCAACCACGACGATATGAAAGAAATCGCCCGCTACTACAACGACACCGGCCTGCTGGATTTCTTCGGCGTGGTGGGTTCGGGCTGTGACACCCACAACACCCTGGCCAACGTCATCCCCAACATGAGTTACCCGCCGGAGCCCTTTTTGCACCTGGCCGCCGGCATCAAGGAAGTGGTCGACGTGCCGGTGATTCACGCCCAGAACATCAAGGACCCCAGCCAGGCGCAGCGCATCCTGGACGCGGGCTACGTGGACTTCGTGGGCATGACGCGGGCGCATATCGCCGACCCGCACCTGATCGCCAAGATCAAGATGAACCAGGTGGACCAGATCCGCCAGTGCGTGGGGGCCAACTACTGCATCGACCGCCAGTACCAGGGCCTGGACGTGCTCTGCATCCAGAACGCCGCCACCTCGCGCGAGCACCTGGGTCTGCCCCACATCATCGAAAAAACCGACGGACCCAAGCGCCGCGTCGTCGTCGTCGGCGGCGGTCCCGGCGGTATGGAAGCGGCGCGGGTGGCCGCCGAGCGCGGCCACGAGGTGACCCTGCTGGAAAAGGCCGGGGAACTGGGCGGGCAGATCACCCTGGCCGCCCGCGCCCCGCAGCGCGACCAGATCGCCGGTATCACCCGTTGGTATGCCCTGGAGCTGGAGCGCCTGGGCGTCGACCTGCGTTTGGGGACCGAGGCGAACGCCGAACTGGTGCGCGAGCTGCGCCCGGACGTCTGCATACTGGCCACCGGCGGTACGCCCTTTATCACCCAAAACCCGGAATGGGGCGCAGGCGAAGGCCTGGTGGTGTCCTCCTGGGACATTCTCAGCGGCGCCGTGGAGCCGGGTAAGAACGTGCTGGTGTACGACACCATTTGCGAGTTTTCCGGCATGTCCGTGGCCGATTACCTGGCCTCCAAGGGCGCACTCGTGGAACTGGTTACCGACGATATCAAACCCGGTGTGGGTATCGGCGGCACCACCTTCCCCACCTACTACCGCAGCCTTTACGAAAAGGAAGTGGTCATGACCTCGGACCTGATGCTGGAAAAGGTCTACCCGGAAGGCGACAGGAAAGTGGCCGTGCTGGAAAACGAATACACCGGCCAGCGCGAAGAGCGCGTGGTGGACCAGGTGGTGATTGAAAACGGCATACGCCCCGACGAGGCGCTCTACTACGAACTCAAACCCGGGTCCCGCAACCGCGGCCAGATCGACGTGCAGGCGCTGTTCGACTGCAAGGCACAGCCGGTATTGGCGGAAGAGGGCGACGGCATGATTCTTTGGCGCCTGGGCGACTGCGTCTCCCAGCGCAACACCCATGCCGCGATCTACGATGCATTGCGCCTGTGCAAAGACCTGTAAAAGCCTGTTTGAATTCTCCGGGATTCCAGGTCGCGGTGTGAGGCCGGATGGGGTACCTCTTTCCGGGACACGGGCTGGGCGCCCCCCTTAAATACATCCCTGTACGCTCTCCACGGCCGTCCATGGCCGTGAAAGGTCCCGGAAAGAGGTACCCCATCCGGCCCGGAGAGCTTTGTGCAAGATTCCAAACAGGCTCTAAGCGTACGAAAAACCGAAGCGAGTGGTGATGATGCTGGACTGGTTACTTCCCGCCCTGCTGGCCGCGGCCCTGGGCTTGCTGTTCGCCGGCGCGCTGCGCCGCATCCGCCTCTGGCGCCGCGGCCGGCCCGAGCCGGTGGCGCTGTTCGCCGGTCTCGCGGCCATGCCCCGGCGCTACCTGGTGGACCTGCACCATGTGGTAGAGCGCGATCGCTATATGTCCAACACCCACGTGGCCACCGCCGGCGGCTTTGTGCTGGCCATGGCCCTGATCATCCCGATCCACCTTTTCGGGTTGGACAATCGCTGGCTGAACCTGGCGCTGCTGGCGGCCACCTTGCTGATGTTCTGCGGCGCGGTGTTCGTGTTCCTGCGCCGTCGCCGCCCGCCGGCGCGCCTGTCCAAAGGCCCCTGGATGCGGCTGCCAAAGAACCTGTTGGTGTTTTCCGCCTCCTTCTTTGTGCTCACCCTGCTGACCTCCGGCCTGTTGCCGGAAGGCTTCGGCGGCTGGGTGTTGACCGCTGTATTGTCGGCGGGCCTGCTGATCGGCCTGGCGGAGATGCTGTTCGGCATGGGCTGGGGGGGACCGATGAAACACGCTTTCGCCGGCGCCCTGCACCTGGCTTTTCACCGCCGGCCGGAGCGCTTCGGCGGCGGCCGCTCCACCGGCCTCAAACCGGTGGACCTGGAGGCGCCCACCCTGGGCGTGGCCAGACCGGAAGACTTTGCCTGGAATCAATTGCTCGGCTTCGACGCCTGTGTCCAGTGCGGCCGCTGCGAAGCCGTCTGCCCGGCCTTCGCCGCCGGACAGCCATTGAACCCCAAGAAGCTGATCCAGGATATGGTGGTGGGCCTGGCCGGTGGCAGCGATGCCGGCTACGCCGGCAGTCCCTATCCTGGTGTCAAACCGGGTAACGCCAGCGGCGCGCCCCACCAGCCCATCGTCGACGGCCTGCTCAGCGCCGAAACGCTCTGGTCCTGCACCACCTGTCGCGCCTGCGTGGAGGAGTGCCCGATGATGATCGAGCACGTCGATGCCATTGTCGATATGCGCCGCTTCCTGACGCTGGAGAAAGGGGAAACGCCCAACAAGGGTGCCGAGGTACTGGACAACCTTATCGCCACCGACAACCCCGGCGGCTTCGCCCCCGACAGCCGGATGAACTGGGCCGCGGACCTGAACCTGCCGCTGATGGCCGAAGTCGGCAGTGCCGAGGTGCTGTTCTGGGTCAGCGACGGTTGCTTCGACATGCGCAGCCAGCGAATACTGCGCGCCTTCGTCAAGATCCTGAAGGCCGCCCAGGTCGACTTCGCGGTACTCGGCAACGAAGAGCGCGACAGCGGCGATCTCGCCCGCCGCCTCGGCGACGACGCCACCTTTCAAAGCCTGGCCCGCCACAATATCGCAGTCCTGAACCGATACCGTTTCGAGCGCATCGTCACCACCGACCCGCACGCCTTTCACGTGCTCAAGAACGAGTACGGCGACTTCGGCGGACACTACCAAGTGCTGCACCACAGCACCTTCATCAACGAGCTGGTGCAGGCTGGCAAGCTGCAACTGAAAGCACACAAGGGCGGCACCGTCACCTATCACGACCCCTGCTACCTGGGGCGTTACAACGGCGAATACGAAGCGCCGCGCGCCCTGCTGAACGCCCTGAACATAGAACTGAGCGAGATGGCGCGATCCGGCTATCGCTCCCGCTGCTGCGGCGGTGGCGGCGGCGCGCCCATCACCGACGTACCGGGCGAACGCCGCATTGCCGACATGCGGGTCGAAGATGCCCGCGCTGTCCAGGCGGATCTTATCGCCGTCGCCTGCCAACAGTGCACCGCCATGCTGGAAGGCGTGGTCGAACCCCGCCCACAGATCAAGGACCTCGCCGAACTGGTCGCCGATGCCCTGGTTGAAGAGCAGCCTGAACCAGGAAGAGCGGCCCTGAGCCACGAGGAGCAGCACTGATGAGCAATATGATCCGCCGCGACCCGAGAATCGAGAGGGTCCTGCGCAACCGGCTGCACCCCCTGTACGAATCCCTGGCCGGTGGCCCGGTGCGGGGACCGACGGGCTTGTTGCGCAGGAACCCGCACGCCGTGGGGTTCATCGGGCCCAACGGGCTGAAACGCATCGATCGCAGTTCCACCGGCCCGGCATCGTCGGGTCGGGACCTGCGCCGGAGTGCCAAAGCGACACATAGCGAGGAGCAGGCACTGCCGCTGCATCGGGTCGACCAGCCGGACTTTTACGTGGCCGCCGTACTGGACATGGCCGGAGGCCGACTGACGTCCCACGACCGGGATGTCCTCGGCCAGGCACAGCAATTGGCGCGTAGCGGCGATACCCAGGGCGCGGTGATCGCCATCGTACTGGGCGAGGCGCGCGAGACCGGGTTCGACACCGCCGGCGCCGACCGCCTGATCCAGGTGACTCACTGCGATGGCCAGGCACTGGACGACTATTGCCCCGAGCGGAAACTGGCCGTGCTGCAGGCCGTGGAAGATCAACTGGCGCCCCGTTTCTGGCTGTTCCCGGACAGTGTGCACGGCGGCGCCGACCTGGGGTCGAGGCTGGCGGTGCGCTTGGGCGAACGGCCGGCGGTGCACGCCTGGCGGGTCACCGAAACCGAGACACTGTGTCGCGGGGGCAGCGACCGCATCGATCTCCGTCGCCACACGCCCCGGGTGCTGCTGCTGGCCGAAGAATGCGCCCTGCCGGTCGACGACCGCCGTCACCAGGCGTTGCCGATCCAACTCGATGACTGTCCTGACGCCCGGGTAAGCATTCGCGACCAGGGCCTGGTGCCGGTGGACCCGAGCCGGATTCCGCTGGCGGAGGCCGAATTCATTCTCTCCGCCGGAAACGGTGTCCGCGACTGGGACCAGTTCCACCAGGTGGCCACTGCACTGGGCGCGACCGAAGGCGCCAGCCGCGTCGCCGTGGACGACGGTTTCATGCCCCGCTTCCGGCAAATAGGCGCCACCGGCACCTGGGTGACGGCGCGGGTCTATGTCGCTGTGGGCATCTCCGGGGCGGTGCAGCATTTGCAGGGCATCGGCCGCTGCGAAAAAGTGGTCGCCATCAACCTCGACGACGGCTGCGATATGGTCAGGCGCGCCGACCTGAGCGCCATCGGCGACAGTGTGGAAATCCTGGCGGAGCTGCTGGCGCTGGTGCGGGAATACCGGGATGGGCAAGGCTCTGACGCAGCCGTGCCAGAGGCACGGGAAGTGGCCTAGCCCAGTACGGTTGAGTTCGTAGGGTGTAATGAGCTCCGCGAATTACACCACTGCCACGGATCGGTGTAATTCGCGGAGCTCATTACACCCTACGCATTTCCGATAATCCGGGGGTGAGTAATTACCCCCAGAGGCATTCATCGAGGAAGCACACCATGCCCGTTGAAACACCGCTGAACATCGCCGTCCTGGTTTCAGTCGGCCAGCACCCGGTCTCCGGCCGCCCGCGCCGCGCCGATCAGGACGCCCGCGCCGTGGAACTGGGCCTGGCGCTCGCCGGCGGGTCGCTGTCCCTGGTTCACGTCGGCGACGCCGGCGAACCGGCGCTGCGCCAATACCTGGGGATGGGGCTGCACACAATGACCGTGCTGCAGGAAGCCCCGGAGGCGGACGTTGCGCCGCCCCTGTTGCAATACCTGGCCACCCATCCGGCGGACATCGTGCTGGCCGGGGTGCAGGCCGAATGCGGCGAGGCCTCCGGCCTGCTGCCCTACCTGTTGGCGGAGCGGCTGGGTTGGCCGCTGGTGCCGCGCATCGCCGAGATCCGCGCCGTTGAAAACGGCCGCGCCGAGGTCCTGCAGGCCCTGCCTCGCGGCCAGCGCCGGGCCCTCACCGTGTCGCTGCCCTTTGTCGCCACCGTCGACAGCGCCGCTCCCGGCGCCCGGCAAAGCGCCTTCGGGCCCGGCCAGCGTGGCCGCTTCGATATCCAACCCGGCCTGGCGCAACCCGACGTGGCGCGCGCCGGGTGGGTGGAAACCAAAGCCAGTCCCAGACCCAAACGACTGAATGTGGTCAAGGCCAAATCCGCGACGGAGCGGTTCAAGGCCGCCACCGCCAAACCCCAAGGGCAGGGCGGGCAGGTTTTGAAGCGGGAATCCAACCGGGAAAAGGCGCAGGCGATTTTCGATCTGTTGGTCGCCGAAGGTGTGATTCGGCAATGACGTTAACAGGTACAAAACGCAATCCTTATGTCGTTTGCAGAATCATCGCCGACGCGCAAAACGGTAGTATGAAACGCAGGTATCGGGGTTCGAGCCCGGAAGCCGGAAAACAGGTTCACGAACCTCGAAGGCTGAGCGGGGAAGCCCGGAATTAGCACCGGTCCCGATCCATAGCCGAGTGAGCTGGAGACAAAAATAATGAATGAAACTTCTCCACTGATAGCCTGTGCCGACCAAGCTTACGACGACGTCGACCATGAAATCGGGGAGCAAAACATCCAGGTCGCCGGATTCGACATGCACACTCCCGTTTTCGGCATCAGTGCCCTGTTGATCCTGGTATTCGTCGTCGCCACCCTCATCTTCCCCGAAGCGGCCAACGCCCGGCTCGTCGGTGTCCGGGACTGGGTCATCGATCACTTCGACTGGCTGTTCATGGCCGGCGCCAACCTCTTTGTCCTGTTCTGCTTCGCCCTGATCCTGCTGCCCGTCGGCCGCATCCGCATCGGCGGCTCGGACGCCAAGCCCGACTTCTCGCGCCCGTCCTGGTTCGCCATGCTGTTCGCCGCCGGTATGGGCATCGGCCTGATGTTCTGGAGCGTTGCCGAACCCGTGGCCTATTTTACCGGCTGGTCCGGCACGCCACTGAACGTCGCCACCCACACGCCCGAAGGTAAATCTTTGGCACTGGGCGCCACCATGCTGCACTGGGGACTGCACCCCTGGGCCATGTACGGTGTGGTCGGTCTGGCACTGGCCTTCTTTGCCTACAACAAAGGCCTGCCCCTCACCATTCGCGCCATTTTCTACCCCTTGCTTGGCAATCGCATCTGGGGGCCTATCGGCCACGTGATCGACATCCTCGCCGCGCTCGCGACCATCTTCGGCCTGGCCACCTCGCTCGGCCTGGGCGCGCAGCAGGCGGCCAGTGGCTTGAGTTACCTGAGCGGAATCGAAAATAACACCACCACCCAAATGGTGCTCATCGCCCTGATCACCGGCGTGGCAATCTTATCCGTGGTGCGCGGGCTCGACGGCGGCGTAAAGGTGCTGAGCAATGTCAACATGGCGCTCGCCCTGGCACTGCTGGTGTTCGTCGCGCTGGTGGGCTCCACCAGCGGATTTTTCGCCAATCTCTTCGACCTGTTCGACGCCTATGCGCGGAACATCCTGCCGCTCAGCAACTGGGTCCACCGCGAGGATGAAACCTGGTTTCACGGGTGGACCATTTTTTATTGGGCCTGGTGGATTTCCTGGTCGCCCTTTGTCGGCATGTTCATTGCCCGTGTGTCGCGCGGCCGCACCGTGCGCGAATTCCTGACCGCCGTGTTGATCATCCCCACGCTGGTTTGCGGCATCTGGGTGGCCGCCTTCGGCGGCACTGCGTTGGACCAGGTTCAGGCCAATGTCGGCGAACTCGCCAACGGCGTCAGCGACGTCTCGCTCAGTATGTTCCAGATGCTCGCCAAGCTGCCGATGGCGCCATTGCTCTCCGCCGGCGCCATCTGCCTGGTGCTGCTGTTTTTCGTGACGTCCTCGGATTCCGGCTCGCTGGTGATCGCCGGCATCACCGCCGGCGGCAAGGAAGACACCCCCGTTGCCCAGCGGGTTTTCTGGGCCACCTTGGAGGGGCTGATCGCCGCCGCGCTGCTGTACGGTGGCGGCACCCAGGCCTTGAGCGCCCTGCAGGCCGGCGCCGTCACCGCCGGACTGCCGTTCACCCTCGTTCTCATCCTGATGTGCTTCAGCCTCTACAAAGGCTTGAGTCTCGATTCCCCTACGCCCCATTCCCCGCGCAGTGCCCACTAAACAGGAGATCCCGACTATGAATATCCAGCAAGCCAATCGCGGTGTCGTCTACCAGGGACCCGGCAAGGTCACGGTGGAATCCATCGCCTTCCCCGAACTCGCCCTGGGCAAACGCCGATGCGACCACGGCGTGATTTTGAAAGTGCTTACCACCAACATTTGCGGCTCCGACCAACACATGGTCCGGGGCCGTACAACCGCGCCCCAAGGGCTGGTATTGGGTCATGAAATTACCGGCCAGATCATCGAATGCGGCCGCGATGTGGAATTCCTCAAGGCCGGGGACATTGTTTCCGTGCCCTTCAACATCGCCTGCGGCCGTTGCCGCAACTGCAAGGAGGGCAACACCGGCATCTGCCTCAACGTCAACCCCGCCCGGCCCGGCGCCGCCTACGGCTACGTGGACATGGGCGGATGGGTCGGCGGCCAGGCGGAGTACGTGATGGTGCCCTACGCCGACTTCAACCTGTTGAAATTCCCGGACGCCGACCAGGCGCAGGAAAAAATTCGCGACCTGACATTGCTCTCCGACATTTTCCCAACCGGATTCCACGGTTGCGTGACCGCGGGTGTGGGACCTGGCTCCACCGTCTACATCGCCGGCGCCGGCCCCGTCGGCCTGGCGGCGGCCGCATCGGCGCATTTGCTGGGTGCGGCCTGTGTCATCGTCGGCGATATGATTCCGGAGCGCCTGCAGCAGGCGCGCAGCTTCGGCTGCGAAACGCTGGACCTGCGCGAGGACGGCGAGCTGGCCGAGCGGATCGAGCAGATTCTCGGCGAACCGGAAGTGGATGCCTTTGTCGACTGCGTGGGCTTCGAGGCGCGTTGCCACGGCTGCAACCACCACGAGGAACAGCCGGCAGTTGTGTTGAATTCGGCCATGCAACTGACCCGCGCCGGCGGGCGGATCGGCATTCCCGGCCTGTATGTCACCGAAGATCCCGGCGCGCAGGAGGATGCGGCCAAAGTCGGTTCGCTGAATATGCGATTTGGCCTCGGCTGGGCGAAGTCCCACGCCTTCTTTACCGGGCAGTGTCCGGTGATGAAATACCACCGGCAGCTGATGCAGGCGATTTTGTTCGACAAGGTGCAAATCGCCAAGGCGGTGAATGTGCAGATGATCAGCCTGGACCAGGCGCCGGAAGGCTATTTGGATTTCGACGGCGGCGCCGCGAAGAAGTTTGTGATCGACCCGCATGGATCGGTTGCGGCCTGATACCGGAACGCCGATGATGTCCGATCAATAACGCAGGGGTCCGTATCACTAGCGGGCTCCTGCGATTGTCGGGAACACGCTGAGGCGTGATACTTTCGGATTCGATCGTAAAAAACCGCCATATCGGATAAGAATAATCATGCATAGTTCAGCGCAAGATTCATCCACCGGGGCGGACCTTCCCCTGAGCTGGATTCAAGCCGAGGTGGCGGCGCTCAAGGCCCGGCCCGGCCCGCTGCTGCCCATCCTGCACAGCATCCGCGACCGTCTGGGGTACATCCCCGAGGAAGCGGTGCCGATCATCGCCGAGGGGCTGCAAATCACCCGTGCCGAAGTGCACGGCGTCATCAGCTTCTACCATGACTTCAACACCCGGCCCACCGGCCGGCACCGACTGCAGATCTGCCGGGCCGAGGCCTGCCAGGCGCGCGGCTGCCGCTCGCTGGAGGCCTATGCAAAAGAAAAACTGGGCATCGGCTACCACCAGACCACGTCGGACGGCGAGTTCACCCTGGAGCCGGTGTATTGCCTGGGTAACTGCGCCACCGGCCCCTCGGTGCGCCTGGATAACGGCATCCACGGCCGGGTGACGGCCAAACGGCTGGATGCGTTGCTCGACCAGGCCGCCACCGTTCCGTTGAACATTCAACCGCTGGCGGAGGAGCCCGAATCGTGACCCGAATTTACGTTCCCCGCGACACTACCGCATTATCGCTCGGCGCCGACGAAGTAGCCGCCGCGCTGGAGCAGGCCTGCGCCGACCGCGGCCTAGAGCTGGTCCGCAATGGCTCGCGCGGCCTGTTCTGGCTCGAACCACTGGTCGAAGTGGAAACCGACCAGGGCCGCATCGCCTACGGTCCGGTCGCGCCCGAAGACGTTGCGATCCTGCTCGACGAAGGCCTGCTCGACGGCCAACCCGGCCACCCGCTCTACCTGGGTCCGACCGAAGAGATTCCCTACCTCAAGAAACAGCAGCGCCTCACCTTCGCGCGCGCCGGCATCACCGACCCGGTCTCGCTGGACGACTATATCCACCACGGCGGCTACGTCGGCCTGCGCAAGGCGCTCGCCAAAATCCCCCAGGAAATCGTCGACGCAGTGAAAACCTCCGGCCTGCGCGGCCGGGGCGGGGCGGCCTTTCCGGCCGGTATCAAATGGCAGACGGTGCTCGATGCCAACGCCCGCACGCCGAACAGCCCCTACTCCAACCGCAAGTTCATCATCTGCAACGCGGACGAGGGCGACTCCGGCACCTTCGCCGACCGCCTGGTGATGGAAGCAGATCCCTTCATGCTGATCGAGGGGATGACCACCGCCGGCCTCGCCGTCGGCGCGGACACCGGCTTCATCTACCTGCGCTCCGAATACCCGGTCGCCCACCAGATCCTCAACGAGGCCATCGCCAGGGCCGAGGCCGAGGGCTACCTGGGCGACAACGTGCTGAACTCCGGCAAGGCCTTCCACCTGGAAGTGCGCCTCGGCGCCGGCGCCTACATCTGCGGCGAGGAGACCTCACTGCTCGACAGCCTGGAAGGCAAGCGCGGCCAGGTGCGCGTCAAACCGCCGCTGCCGGCGCTGAAAGGCGCCTTCGGCCAGCCGACGGTGGTCAACAACGTGCTTACGTTCGCCGCCGTGCCCTTCATCCTGGCCGAGGGCGGGCAGGCCTACGCGGACTACGGCATGGGCCGCTCACGGGGCACCTTGCCCTTCCAGTTGACCGGCAATATCCAGCGCGGCGGCGTGGTGGAACTGGCCTTCGGCGTCACCCTGCGCGAACTGCTGGAGGACTTTGGCGGCGGCACCGCCTCCGGCCGGCCGATACGCGCCGTCCAGGTCGGCGGCCCGCTCGGCGCCTACCTGCCCGAAAGCCTGTGGGACACCCCGCTGGATTACGAAGCCTTCAGCGCCGTCGGCGCCGTGGTCGGCCACGGCGGCATCGTCGTGTTCGACGACACCGTCGACATGCTCGAACAGGCCCGCTTCGCCATGGAATTCTGCGCGGTCGAATCCTGCGGCAAATGCACGCCGTGCCGCATCGGCTCCACCCGCGGCGTCGAAGTGATCGACCGCATCCGCGCCAACGAGGAGCGCGATAGCAACCTGATCCTGCTGCAAGACCTCTGCGACACCCTGGAAGACGGCTCTCTTTGCGCGATGGGCGGCATGACGCCGAACCCGGTGCGCAGCGCCCTGCAATACTTCCCGGACGACTTTCATCGAGACCCCACCACCGCGTCCCGCGCGACGGCGGAGGAGGCCTGACCATGCTGCACATCTACGACCCCAAGACCCAGACCGACCGCGACCTGGGCACGCCGCCCCCGATCGAGACCGGCCACACAGTGAGCCTGACCATCGACGGCCAGGCCGTGAGCGTACCCGAGGGCACCTCGGTGCTGCGCGCCGCCGCCATTGCCGGCATCCAGATCCCCAAGCTGTGCGCGACCGACAACCTGGACGCCTTCGGCTCCTGCCGCTTGTGCGCGGTGGAGATCGAAGGCCGGCGAGGCCTGCCCGCCTCCTGCACCACGCCGGTGGCCGAGGGCATGAGCGTCATCACCCAGAACGAGCGCGTCGCCAAGCTGCGCCGCAACGTGATGGAGCTGTACATCTCCGACCATCCGCTGGACTGCCTGACCTGCCCCGCCAACGGCGACTGCGAACTGCAGGACATGGCCGGCGCCGTCGGCCTGCGCGAGGTGCGCTACGGCTACGAGGGCAAGAATCATCTCGATGCCGAAAAAGACACCAGCAATCCCTATTTCACCTTCGATGCCAGCAAGTGCATCGTCTGTTCGCGCTGCGTGCGCGCCTGCGAGGAAGTGCAGGGCACCTTCGCGCTGACCATCGACGGCCGCGGTTTCGACTCCACCGTCGCCGCCGGCCAGGACGAAGACTTTATGGATTCCGAATGCGTCTCCTGCGGCGCCTGCGTGCAGGCCTGCCCGACCGCGACGCTGATGGAAAACTCCGTGATCGAACAGGGCCAGCCCGAACACTCGGTGGTGACCACCTGCGCCTACTGCGGCGTCGGTTGCTCCTTCAAGGCTGAGATGAAAGGCAACACCCTGGTGCGCATGGTCCCCTTCAAGGACGGTCACGCCAACCACGGCCATTCCTGTGTGAAGGGCCGCTTCGCCTTCGGCTACGCCACCCACCCGGACCGCCTGACCGCGCCGATGATCCGCGAGTCCATCGACGAGCCCTGGCGTGAAGTGAGCTGGGAGGAAGCCATTCAGTTCGCGGCGGACCGCATCAAGGCCATCCAGGCCAAATACGGCCGCGACAGCGTCGGCGGTATCACCAGCTCCCGCTGCACCAACGAAGAAGCCTACCTGGTGCAAAAACTGGTGCGCACCGCCTTCGGCAACAACAACACCGACACCTGCGCCCGCGTCTGCCATTCGCCCACCGGCTACGGCCTGAAACAGACCCTGGGCGAAAGCGCCGGCACCCAGACCTTCGATTCGGTGATGCAGGCCGACTGCATCGTCGTCATCGGCGCCAACCCGACCGACGCCCACCCGGTATTCGGCTCACAACTGCGCCGCCGGCTGCGCCAGGGCGCCAAACTGATCGTCGCCGACCCGCGCTCCATCGACCTGCTGAAAACCTCGCACGGCGGCGAAGCCCTGCACCTGCCGCTGCGCCCGGGCACCAACGTCGCCCTGGTGAACGCCCTGGCGCATGTCGTGATCAGCGAAGGGCTGGAAGACCGCATGTTCATCGCCACGCGTTGCGACCCCGGTGAATACGCCGCCTGGAACGCCTTTATCCGCGACGAGCGCCATTCCCCGGAGTCGACCGAAGCCATCACCGGCGTACCCGCCGAACAGGTCCGCGAAGCCGCCCGCCTGTACGCACAGGCAGGCAACGGCGCCATCTATTACGGCCTGGGCGTAACAGAACACAGCCAGGGCTCCACCATGGTGATGGGCATCGCCAACCTCGCGCTCGCCACCGGCAACATCGGCCGGGAGGGCGTGGGCGTGAACCCGCTGCGCGGCCAGAACAACGTGCAGGGCAGTTGCGACATGGGCAGCTTCCCGCACGAACTGCCGGGCTACCAGCACGTCTCCCAGGACGGCCCGCGCAAGGCTTTCGAGGATGCCTGGGGCGTGAAGATCGACAACGAACCGGGTTTGCGCATCCCCAACATGTTCGACGCCGCCATCAACGGCAGCTTCAAGGGCCTGTACGTGCAGGGCGAAGACATCGCCCAGTCCGACCCCAACACCCAGCACGTGGAACAGGCGCTCGGCTCGCTCGAATGCCTGATCGTGCAGGACCTCTTCCTGAACGAGACCGCCAAATTCGCCCACGTGCTGCTGCCCGGCTCCTCCTTCCTGGAGAAAGACGGCACCTTCACCAACGCCGAACGCCGCATCAACCGCGTGCGCAAGGTGATGCCGCCGCTCGCTGGCAAGGAAGACTGGCAAATCACCCAGGACCTCGCCAACGCCCTGGACTACCGGATGGACTACAGCCACCCGGAAGCCATCATGAACGAGATCGCCCGGCTCACGCCCAGCTTCAAGAACGTGACCTACCAAAAGCTGGATGAACTCGGCAGCATCCAATGGCCGTGCAACGACGAGCACCCCAACGGCACGCCGATCATGCACGAGGAAGACTTCCCGATCGGCAAGGGCAGGTTCGTCGTCACCGACTACGTGCCCACCCCCGAACGCACCAACCGCCGCTTCCCGCTGCTGCTGACCACCGGCCGTATCCTCAGCCAATACAACGTCGGCGCCCAAACCCGCCGCACCGACAACCAACACTGGCACGGCCAGGACTGGCTGGAAATCCACCCGCACGATGCCGAAGAACGCGGCATCAACGACGGCGACTGGGTCGGCCTGACCAGCCGCGCCGGCAACACCGCGCTGCAAGCCAAAATCAGTACCCGCATGCAGCCGGGTGTGGTTTACACCACCTTCCATCACCCGGTCAGTGGCGCCAACGTCATCACCACCGACAACTCCGACTGGGCCACCAACTGTCCGGAATACAAGGTCACGGCGGTGCAGTGCGAGAAAGTCGCCCGGCCTTCGGCCTGGCAGGAGCGCCATCGGAAACAGCACCGGAAACAATGGGGCCTGCTACCCTCCAGCGCTCCGGCTGAACCGGTGGCGTGAGACGACCATGGCCACTGTCAAAGCCGAGACGAAACGGATCGACCCGGCCGGCTGCCGGACCGTAAAGGTGCGGGTGCGTCAGCGCCGCGGACCGAACGCCTGGTCGGAATCCATTCAGGACGACTGCCTGGCCGATGAGACCGCCATCGCCCTGGTCTACAACGGCATTGCCCACGCCGTGATGATGGCCAGCCCGGCCGACCTGGAAGACTTTGCCCTCGGTTTCAGCCTGAGCGAGGGCATCCTCACCCGCGCCGGGGAACTTTACGATCTGGAGATCACCGACCACGGCGACCGCGGCATTGAATTGAAGCTGCAAATCCACGGTGGCTGTATGGATGCATTGAAACGCCAGCACCGCACCCTGGCCGGCCCCAGCGGTTGCGGACTGTGTGGCCAGACTTCGCTGACACAGGCGTTGCGGCCCCTGCCGGAGATAACGCCCAAAACGCCACCGACGGCGGAAGCCGTGCAGCGGGCCCTGCAGCAGCTCGGCGACCACCAACCCCTGCAACGTTGTACCGGCGCCATCCACGCGGCCGCTTGGTGCACCGCCGAAGGCCAGGTGCAATGGCTGCGCGAGGATGTGGGGCGGCACAACGCGCTGGATAAACTGATCGGGGCCTTGCACCGTCGGCAAGTGGACAGGGGCAACGGCTTCGTCCTTGTTTCCAGCCGGGCCAGTTACGAACTCGTCGCCAAGATGGTCCGCTGCGACCTGGGCAGTCTCGTCGCCGTCAGCGGCGCCACGGCGGTGGCCGTCGACCGGGCCAGTCGCAGCGGCCTGAACTTGATCGGCTTCGCCCGGGACGGGCGCCAGGTGGTCTACCACTCAACCGATCACGAGCCATTGCAACGCTACCCGGATGCCACCCCATGAGCCGTAAGCACACCGAACAACTGGTGAAAATGATCAACGAGATAGCCGCCAACACCCCGGTGAAGGAGGGTCCGGGCGCGACGGCGGAAGCGGTGGCGGCGCATCTGCGCCGGTTCTGGGCCAAGCCGATGAGGGCGGATATCAGGGCCTATCTGCAAGAGGATGGGGCGGGATTGAGCGGGTTGGCGGTCGAGGCGATCAAGCGGCTTTAAAAATCCCCTCTCCCCCTTTGGGGAAGAGGGTTAGGGAGAGGGGGCTGTTGCTCGCGTTCAGTCGGGCGCGCGCAGCGAGCGCTCAAAATGTCCGCCAACTGCGGACGGCGGCGGTTTGTGGTAGAGTCCGCGGCCTTTTTGATCGATGTAACCTGCCTGGTAGTACTCTCCCTATGCTGCTCTCTTCGACGAAAGCCGACTGGTTCGGCAATATCCGCCGCGACGTGCTCGCTGGCCTGGTGGTGGCCCTGGCGCTCATCCCGGAGGCCATCGCCTTCTCCATCATCGCCGGGGTGGACCCGCGGGTCGGCCTCTACGCGTCCTTCTGTATCGCGGTGGTGATCGCCTTCGTCGGCGGGCGCCCGGGTATGATCTCCGCCGCCACCGGCGCCATGGCGCTGCTGATGGTGACCCTGGTGAAGGAGCACGGCCTGCAGTACCTGCTGGCGGCGACATTGCTGACCGGGGTGCTGCAGATCATCGCCGGTTACCTGAAGCTCGGCAGCCTGATGAGCTTTGTCTCGCGGGCGGTGGTGACCGGCTTCGTCAATGCGCTGGCGATACTGATTTTCCTGGCGCAGCTGCCGGAGCTCACCGACATGACCTGGCACGTCTACGCGGTGACCGCCGCCGGCCTCGGCATCATCTACCTGTTCCCGTATATCCCGGTTATCGGCAAGGTCATACCCTCGCCGCTGGTGTGCATTTTGTTGCTTACCGCCGTGGCGGTAAGCACGGGGCTGGATATCCGCACCGTGGGCGATATGGGCGAGCTGCCGGATACGCTGCCGGTGTTCCTGTGGCCGGCGGTGCCGCTGAACTTCGAGACGCTGCAGATCATCTTCCCCTATTCCGCCGGCCTGGCGGTGGTGGGCCTGCTGGAATCCCTGATGACGGCCACCATCGTCGACGACCTGACCGATACCCCCAGCGACAAGAACCGCGAGTGCAAGGGCCAGGGCATCGCCAATATCGGCTCCGGCCTGCTGGGCGGCATGGCCGGTTGCGCGATGATCGGCCAATCGGTGATCAACGTGAAATCGGGTGGCCGCGGCCGCCTGTCCACCCTGGTGGCCGGCGTGGCGCTGCTGGCGATGGTGGTTTTCCTCAGCGACTGGGTGGCGGTGATCCCCATGGCCGCGCTGGTGGCGGTGATGATCATGGTGTCCATCGGTACCTTCAATTGGGAATCCATCCGCAACCTGAAGCACTATCCGCTGTCCACCAACCTGGTCATGCTGGCCACGGTGATCGTGGTAGTGTGGACCCACAACCTGGCCTATGGTGTATTTGTCGGCGTGCTGCTGGCTTCGCTGTTCTTCGCCAACAAGGTGAGCCACTTCATGTATGTGGAGAGCGAGCTGAATGAAGCGGAAGACACCCGTACCTACAAGGTGGTGGGGCAGGTATTCTTCAACTCCGCCGACAAGTTTGCCGCCGCTTTCGATTTCAAGGAGGTGGTGGACAAGGTGGTGATCGACCTGGGCCGCGCCCACTTCTGGGATATCTCCGCGGTGCACGCGCTGGACGTGGCGGTGGTGAAATTCCGTCGCGAGGGCGCGCAAGTGGAACTGGTGGGATTGAACGAGGCCAGCGAGACCATCGTCGACCGCTTCGGTGTGCACGACAAGCCCGAAGAGATTGAGAGAGTCCTCGGAGGACACTGATGACCGTCAACGACAACAATAAAGAAGTCAATGGCAGCGGCCCTGAGCGGGTGGATAACAGCCCTGAGCGGGTGGATAACAACCCTGAGCGGGTGAGCGAACAGAGATCGCATGCCCCCGTGGTGCTGTGCTGTATCGACGGCTCCCACTACACCAGCGCGGTGTGCGACTACGCGGCCTGGATCGCCGTCAACACCGGCGCGCCGCTGAAGCTGCTGCACAATATCGAGCGCGGCAATGTGCCGGCGGTGGCGGATCTCACCGGCAGTATCGGCCTCGGCAGCCAGGAGGAGCTGCTGGAGGAGCTGACCGCGCTGGAACAGCAGCGCGCGCGCCTGATGGTGCAGCAGGGCAAACTGATGCTGCAGGCGGCGCGGGAGCGCGCCGAGCAGGCCGGGGTGCGGCAGGTGATCACCAGCCAGCGCCACGACAGCCTGGGCGAATCCCTGGTGGAACTGGAAGACAGCATCCGCGTGCTGGTGCTCGGCATCCGCGGCGAGGAGCACGCCGGCGCCGAGCAGGGACTGGGGACGCACCTGGAGACGGTGGTGCGCTCGTTGCACAAGCCGATCCTGGTGGTCAACCGGCAGTTCACCCCGCCGCGGCGGATCATGCTCGCCTACGACGGCAGCGAGGCCGCGCGCAAGGCGCTGGCGATGGTGGCGGGGAGCCCGCTGTTTCGCGAACTCTCCTGCCACCTGGTCTACGTGGGCCCGGCGGACATCGCCGAGGCCCTGCTGGCCGAGGCCAGCGCCGAGCTGGACGGCGCCGGGCTGGCGGTCACCGCGAGCCGCCTGCAGGGCAAAACCGTGGAGGCGCTGACCGCCTACCAGGCCGAGCACGGAATCGACCTGACGGTCATGGGGGCCTTCAGCCACAACCGCCTGCGGGACCTGCTGATGGGCAGTATTACCGCCAAGATGCTGTTGAGCACCCGGCAGCCGCTGCTCCTGTTGCGATAAAATTCCCACCCTTGTAGGAGCGGCCCATGGCCGCGATCGGAGCTGAGGTCCGCCCCGGTGGTTCCGATCCGGCCCCGCCGCCGGTGACCATTCGCTCAACAGCCTCATCGGCAATCGTTTCCCGAATGGTCCCCGGCGTCGGGGCCTTGCATAGTGCCAGCCGATTGGCATCGATCGCGGCCACCGGCCACTCCTACCCCCGCATCAACCAACTTCCTGCGGCAGCACAAACCAGCGCAATCTCTCCGCCTTCGCCGGCAGTTCCAGGCGGTAGCGGCGGCCCGGGCGATTCTCACGCATTAGCTCCCTTTCCGCCTCCGCCAGGTAGTCCGCGAGCGCAACCGTCGCCGTCCCATCTTCGGTATCAGTGCCGTCGAGCCGATTGAAATCCAGATCCGCGAGACTGGCGGCGGGCGCCGGCTTGGTATCCTGGAAACGCCAGATGCCGTGGACTTCGTCGAAGCGGTAGTAGGGCAGCAGCCTCCAGCCGTGCGCCGCCACCAATTCCACCGCGCGCACCAGGTATTCGAAGGTTTCCCCGTCGATAAAGTAATTGAAATTCAGCCGCACCCAGCCGGGCCGCAACACCATGTGGCCCTCAAGCAGCAGTGCCTCCAGCGCCCTGCTGTAGGCCATGTCCATACCCAACAGCGCGTGGCCGTAGGGGCCGGCGCAGGAGCAGCCACCGCGAGCTTGGATGCCGAAGAGGTCGTTCAGCAGCGCCACCACGAAGCCGTAGTGGAGGTCTTTGCCCTTGTGTTTGATCCGCAGCGAAGTGATGGACAGGCGCGGTGCATTCGGGCTGCCGAGGATTTCGATATTTTCGTACTCGGACCAGCGCGATAGGGCGCGGCGCATGAAGTCCGCCTCGCGCTTTTCGATCTCGTCGGTGCCCACAGCTTGCTGCAGCTTGAACACCAGCCCGGCGCGGATCGATTCGACGATGGCCGGGGTGCCGCCCTCCTCGCAGCGCTCGGCGTCGCGCAGATAGCGGTGATCCTCCGGCGTCACGTAGAGCACGGTGCCGCCGCCGGGTACCGCCGGCACCGAGTTTTGCAGCAGCTTTTCCTTGACCACCAGAATGCCCGGCGTGCCCGGGCCGCCGATAAACTTGTGCGGGGAGATAAACACCGCGTCCTTGCCGCTGTCCTCCTGCGCGTTTTTCCCGCCGCTCATGTCGATGGCCACATAGGGCGCGGCGGCGGCATAGTCCCAAAAGGAGAGGGCGCCGTATCGGTGCAGCAGCCGCGCCACCGCATCCACATCGGTCCTGATGCCGGTGACATTGGAGGCCGCGGAGAAGCTGCCGATCTTCAGCGGCCGATCGGCATAGGCCTGCAGCCGGGACTCCAGGGTGTCCAGATCGAGCACGCCATTGACGTCGAGGGGGATGGACACCAGCTCGGCGATGCTCTCCCGCCAGGGCAGTTCGTTGGAGTGGTGCTCATAGGGGCCGATAAAGACCACCGGCCGCTCCTGCGGCGGTATCCGGTCCAGCAACTGGTAGCGTTTGTCCAGGTCCGCCGGCAGGCGCAGGTTGAGGATATCGATCAGCTTGTGAATGGCGGCGGTGGCGCCGGCGCCGCAGAAGATCACCTTGTGGTCCTGGCCGGCGTTGACCGCGCGGCGTATCTCGTTGCGCGCCTGCTCCCGCAGCGCCGTGGTCCGGGCGCCGGTGTAGGAGGTCTCGGTGTGGGTGTTGGCGTAGCAGGGCAGCACCTGCTCGCGGATGATGTCCTCGATAAACCCCAGCGCGCGGCCGGACGCGGTGTAGTCAGCGTAGACCAGCGGCTTGTGGCCGAAGGGGGTTTCGATCGGCTGCCTATCGCCGATCACGGACTCGCGGATGGTTTTTATCAGTGCGCTCATGCTCGACATTCCCCAATGGATCAGGGTTGCGAACTATAGGCTGGGCGGGGCGAAACAATGTCTCCACTTGAGCCGGGTATGGCACTGTTTCCAGGATATCGTTTCACTTATGATGAATTCCTGAAACGATCGACCGGCACGCGGCTGGTTGTGGGAACGTTGGCCGGGAAATTGATATGGCGGAACAGAAACTGGGCAATCAGGACCGGCAGATACTGGATCTGCTGCAGCGGGATGCGACCTTATCCGTCGGCGATATCGCCGAGCGGGTGGGCATCTCCAAGTCCGCCTGCTGGCGGCGTATCCACAAGCTGGAAGAGGAGGGTGTAATCCGCGAGCGGGTCACCCTGCTGAACCAGGACAGGGTCAACCTGCCGCTGACGGTCTATATCGCGATCCGCACCAACCAGCACAACGACCAGTGGGCGGCACAGTTCAACGAGGTGGTGCAGGGGATTGCCGAGATACTGGAAGTGCACCGCATGAGCGGCGATCTGGATTACCTGGTCAAGGCGGTGGTGACGGACATGCCCGGCTACGACCGCCTGTACAAGGAGCTGATCAAGGCGGACCTGTTCGACGTGAGTTCCAGTTTCGTGATGGAGACCATGAAGCAGACGACCCGGTTGCCGCTGAAATATATCTAGCCAGCGCCGCCGCAGGGCGCATCTTGTCGGAGCCTGGGCCGGGCGAAGGCCCAACTGCCGGGGGCCTTTTTCTCGGCGGCGGCATGGTCCTGCAGGAAGCGGTCGAAATCTGCGAGGACGGGTTCGGTCCAGGACTTGGGGGTGGTGAATCTCAGTTCGAACATGGCGGGCGGCGGTCAATGGCAAAGGCGGGATTATACCGCCCCCCCGGGTTTCTATGGGCCCTCTCCCCCAGGCGGGAGAGGGGTTTGGGACAGGGGGCTAACTGGCCAGCCGCTGCTCCCGCAGTTCCTGTTCCCGCTGTGTCGCCAGCCGCGCCTCCTCCAGGCTCATGCCCGCCTTCTTGTGCGGGGTGGGGTTGCCCTCCGCATCCAGCGCGACGAATACGATGCGCTCCACCTGGATGATTCGCTCGCGGGTCTGCTTGTTGCGCACCTCGCAGTGGATCGTCAGGGAGGTGCGGCCGATGGCCACCACTTCGAAGCCGAATTCCACCACGTCGCCGCAGAAAGCGGAACTGACGAAATCGATCTCCGACATCAGTTTGGTCACCACCATGGGGGTGCCCATCTGGCAGCCGGCGAAGATGGCCGCCTCCTCGTCTATCCACGCCAGGAGCTGGCCACCGAACAGCCGCTGGGCCGGGTTGAGATCGCCGGGTTTTACGAAGTGACGTGAGTAGTATTTCATTGCGAGCCTCGCGAAGTTGCCCTGGTTTCAGGGGGAGGGACAGGAAATCGCCGCCTATCCTGGCGGACCCGATTAATAGGTGCATACAGCGTGCCAAACTGAAGTGACGTAGTAGGGATGGGCTTGGATGGCGCCGCTTGGCTCCGTTTGCAGGGCAGGCGCCCACAGGGGCGGATGCGGAGAATCTGGCCGCGAGCATGGATATTCTGGACAGGGGTGGGGATGCCCTGTGACCGCGACTCTGGGACTCGGCCCCGTCTGCCATTAGAATGCGGCACCACGGTGACTCGCGCGTCTTGCGCTGGCCCGCTTCGCGGGCGCCTTCGGCGTCCAAATTCGCTGTCCGGCCGCTCCACGTAGTCGCGGCGCCTTCGGTCCCGCGAATTTGTGACCAAACAACCATGATTCCCAAGCCAGAGGGGGAACTGACAGGCATGATCATCCAGCCGAAAGTACGCGGTTTTATCTGCACCAACGCCCACCCGCAGGGCTGTGCCGCCAACGTGCGCGAGCAGATCGAATACATCCAAGCCCAGCCGGCCATCGAGGATGGCCCCAAGAATGTGCTGGTAGTGGGCGCCTCTACCGGCTACGGCCTGGCCTCGCGCATCACCGCCGCCTTCGGCTGCGGCGCCAAGACCCTGGGAGTCTTCTTCGAGAAGCCGCCGACCGACAAGCGCACCGCCTCCGCGGGCTACTACAATGCCGCCGCATTTGAGGAGGAAGCGCACAAGGCCGGCCTCTACGCCAAAAGCATCAACGGCGATGCCTTCTCCGACGAGATCAAGGCCAAGGCCATCGAGGTGATCAAGGCGGACTTGGGTAAGGTGGACCTGGTGATCTACAGCCTGGCCTCGCCGCGGCGCACCGATCCGAAGACCGGTGAGCTGTACAGCTCCGTGCTGAAGCCGATCGGCAAGTCCTACACCGCCAAGAACCTGAACACCGACAAGCTGGAGATCTCCGACATCTCCGTCGAGCCCGCCAGCGAAGAGGAAATCGCCGCAACCGTGAAGGTCATGGGCGGCGAGGACTGGGAGCTGTGGATGGACGCCCTCGGCGAGGCCGGCGTGCTGGCTGACGGCTGCAAGACCGTCGCCTATACCTATATCGGTGAAAAGCTCACCTGGCCCATCTACGGCCACGCCACCATCGGCAAGGCGAAAGAAGACCTGGACCGCGCCGCAAAAGCCATCAGCGACAGCGGTGCGGCGGAGGCCAATGTGGCGGTGCTGAAGGCGCTGGTGACCCAGTCCAGTTCGGCGATCCCGGTAATGCCGCTGTATATCTCCCTCGTCTACAAGGTGATGAAAGAGGAGGGCACCCACGAGGGCTGCATCGAACAGCTGTACCGCCTCTACACCGAGGGTCTCTATACCGACAGCCCGCGTCTGGACGACGTCAACCGCTTCCGCATGGACGACAAGGAGCTGCGCCCGGAGACCCAGGCCAAGATCGAGAAGCTGTGGCCGGAAGTGACCGAGGAAAACCTGTTCCAACTGACCGACTACAAGGGTTATCACGCGGACTTCCTCAAGCTGTTCGGCTTCGGTGTCGAGGGGGTCGACTACGACGCGGATATCAGCCCGATTGTGGAAGCGGATTTCGAGTAATCCCGTCGCCTCCCCGCAGGAGTGTCCTTCCTGGGAACGCCGAGCTCCAGCTCGGCAAGCGGGCCGCAGGCCCGCCTGACCGCCGTCCTATGGCGCGGCCTTCGGCCGCGATGCCGAGCTGGAGCTCGGCGTTCCCAGGGCCAGCCTCCATAATCCCCCCCTTTGATGACCTGCAGGAGCCTCTCCATGGAATACCGCCAACTCGGCAAAACCGATCTCAACGTCAGCCTGATCTGCCTGGGCACCATGACCTACGGCGAGCAGAACAGCGAGGCCGAGGCCTTCGAACAGCTGGACTACGCCCTGGACCAGGGGGTGAACTTTATCGACTGCGCCGAGATGTACCCGGTGCCGCCGCGCCCCGAGACCCAGGGGCGCACCGAGGAGATCATCGGCAACTGGCAGGCGGCGCGGGGCAATCGCGACAAGCTGGTGCTGGCCACCAAGGTCACCGGGCGCGGCGACGCCAACTCCGGCGTGGCCCATATCCGCGGCGGCCCGCGTCTCTCCCGCGAGCAGGTCATCGCCGCCTGCGACGCCTCCCTGAAGCGCCTGCGCACCGACATCATCGACCTCTACCAGGTGCACTGGCCCGAACGCGAGGCCAATTTCTTCGGTCGCCTCGGCTACGAGCACGGCGGCGACGACGGCATCGCCATCGCCGAAACCCTGGACGCGCTGGCGGAACTGGTCAAGGCGGGCAAGGTGCGCCATATCGGCGTCTCCAATGAGACCCCCTGGGGCATGCACCGCTACCTGCGCCTGGCCGCGCACGGCAACAAACCGCGCATCGCGGCCATCCAGAACCCCTACAGCCTGCTGAACCGCACCTTCGAGGTGGGTTGCGCGGAGATGGCGATCCGCGAGCAGTGCGGCCTGCTGGCCTATTCGCCACTGGGCTTCGGAGTGCTGTCCGGCAAGTACCTGGGCGGGCGCAGGCCCGCCGGCGCGCGCCTGACCCTGTTCGAGCGCTTCCAGCGCTATACGGGCGAACGCGCGGTGCAAGCCACCGAGACCTACGTGAAACTGGCGCGGGAGTTCGGCCTGGACCCGGCGCAGATGGCCCTGGCCTTCGTCAACCGGCAGCCGTTCGTGACGTCGAATATCATCGGCGCCACCACCATGGAGCAATTGAAAAGCAATATCGCCAGCGCCGGGGTGACCCTGGACGATGACCTGGTAATGGCGATAGAGTCAGTGCATGCGCTGAATCCGAACCCCGCTCCCTGAGCGGCGTCCGGACCGGCCCTCCGGCTATCTATACTTTCTGCATCGTTTTTTCCCGCCGGTTCCCGCGGCGGGCACATTCTGTGGGGCGCGACTATGGAAACCACCGGCTTTCACACCCTCAACGACCTCTTTGCCCAACTGGGTCTCGACTCCGACGACCCGGCCATCGAGGAATTTCTCGAATGCCACCACCTGAGCGGCGAGGAACATTTGTCTGAAGCGCCTTTCTGGTCCGAGGGCCAGCGCTGTTTCCTCAAGGAGGCGATACTGGACGATTCCGACTGGTGCGAGGCCGTGGATGAGCTGGATACACTGCTGCGCCATTGAGTGACCGGGATGGGGAGGGGATTCCGGTCGTTGACCACTGACCACTGACCACCAACCACTATATAATGCGCCGCTTTCGACCGGCGGCGAATAACCGCTCCCCTGAATAAAAGGTCCGATGGAAAAACCCCGATTCCGCGCGGCGCTGCTGCACCCGCGCTACTGGCCCTCCTGGCTGCTGTTCGCGCTCTGGTTTCTCGTCGCCCAGCTGCCCTATCGCTGGCAGATGGCGCTGGGGCGCGCCCTGGGCCGGCTGATGCTGCGCCTTGCCCCCACGCGGCGCACCATCGCCGAGCGCAACCTGGCGCTGTGCTTCCCGGAACTGTCCGACACCGAACGCGCCGGGCTGCTGCGGCGCAACTTCGAATCCAACGGCATCGCCCTGATGGAGACCGGCATGGCCTGGTTTCGCTCTTCCCAGTGGCTGCGCAAGCGCTTTACCGTCGAGGGGCTGGAATACCTGCGGGAGCCCGAATCCCGCGGCCAGGGGGTGGTGCTGATGGCGATGCACTTCACCACCCTGGAGATGGGGGCCGCCTTTATGGCCATGAGCCACCGCATCGACGGCATGTACCGGCCGCACAAGAATCCTGTCTACGACTATATGCAGCGCAAGGGGCGCGAGCGCCACGGCGAGGATTCGGAGGTCTACCAGCGCAAGGATGTGCGCGGCATGCTGCGCGCCCTGCAGCGCGGGCGCGCCGTCTGGTATGCGCCGGACCAGGACTACGGCATCAAGCAGGGGGTCTTCGCCCCCCTGTTCGGCCAGCCCGCGGCCACGGTGACCGGCACCTCGCGCTTCGCCCGGGTGGGCCGCGCCCAGGTGGTGCCCTACACCGTTGTGCGCCTGGCGGGCGATTCCGGCTACAGAGTCAAGGTCTACCCGCCGCTCGAGGAAATCCCCTCCGGCGACGAACTGCGGGATGCGATACTGGTCAACCGGTTTGTCGAGGCGCGCATGCGCGAGCACCCGGCGCAGTACATGTGGCTGCACCGCCGCTTCAAGACCCGCCCGGAGGGAGAGGTCGATATCTACCAGGGTGTGCGCAAGAAGAAAAAGAAGCGCAGAAAAGCAGTCAAGTAAAGCCGGGTCTGTCAAGTAAAGCCCGGTAGGGTGTAATGAGCTCCGCGAATTACACCGCTCTGCGCCGGAGGTGGTGTAATTCGTGGAACTCATTACACCCTACGCACTGGTATCCGCACGGCGCCCTCAGTAACATACCGGTCTTATTTTGGCGCGGCGCAAACGTTAAGGAGTTAGGATGTTTTCCGGCAGTATGGTGGCCCTGGCTACCCCAATGTATGCAGATGGCGGCCTGGACTGGGACAGCCTGCACAACCTGGTGGAGTGGCATATCGAGCAGGGCACCCGCGCCCTGGTCGCCGTGGGCACCACCGGGGAGTCCGCGACCCTCGACGTCAACGAGCACCTGGAAGTGATCCACCGCGTGGTGGACCAGGTGGCCGGGCGCATCCCGGTAATCGCCGGCACCGGCGCCAACTCCACTACCGAAGCCATCGAACTCACTGAGACCGCGGCCAAGTGCGGCGCCGATGCCTGCCTGCTGGTGACCCCCTACTACAACAAGCCCACCCAGGAGGGCCTGTTCCAGCATTACAAGACCGTGGCCAAGGCCGTATCCATCCCGCAGATTCTCTACAATGTGCCCGGGCGCACCGCCGTGGACATGTTGCCGGAAACGGTGCGGCGCCTGGCGGCCATCGGCAATATCGTCGGCATCAAGGAGGCCACCGGCGACCTGGAGCGCGCCCGCGAACTGGTGGATACCCTGCCGGTGGACTTCGCCGTCTATTCCGGCGACGACGCCACCGCCCTGGAACTGATGTTGCTGGGCGGCCGCGGCGATATCAGCGTGACCGCCAACGTGGCGCCGGCGGCGGTGGCGCAGATGTGCGAGGCGGCACTGGCCGGCGACGCCGAGACGGCGCGGGCCATCGACCAGCGCATCCGCATATTGCACCAAGTGCTGTTTGTGGAGTCCAACCCCATACCGGTGAAATGGGCGTTACGCGAAATGGGGCGTATCGACGGCGGCATCCGCCTGCCGCTTACCAGCCTTTCCCCCGAGCACCACGCCACAGTGCGCGAAGCACTGCGCAGCGCCGGCGTACTCTGAATCCACGAGCGAGAATTAACCGGGAACCCATAATGACAAGATTGACCGCTGGCGCCGTTCTCTGTATCGCCAGTATTGCGCTGGGCGGCTGCGGCCTGTTCGGCAACGACGGCTATTTCCGCGACCGCAGCGAAGACTACCAGCGCGCAGCCAGCCTGCCGCCGCTGCAAATGCCCGCCGGTGTGACCCCCAAACACCAGGAGGAGCTGTACGAGATCCCGCAGATCGGCAGCGATGAGGTGGTCCAGGGCGAATTCGAGGTGCCGCGGCCGCAACCGCTCGCCGCCAATGTGGGCCTGGACCGAGTCAAGATCCAGAAGCTCGGCAACCGGCGGTGGGTATTGGTGAGCCAGCCGCCGGACGAGGTGTGGCCGCAGTTGCACTATTTCCTGCGCACCTCCGGACTGCAACTGGAGGCATCGGATGCCAGCGCCGGGATCATGGAGACCGCCTGGCTGACGTTTGAGAAGAGCCCGGAAACCAAGGATAAATACCGCCTGCGGGTGGAGTCCGGGGTACAGCCGGATACCACCGAGATCCACGTGCTCCACCTGTCCGTGCCCGCGGATGCGCCGGTGGGCGGGCGCGTGAATTGGCCGTCCCGGTCCACCGACCCCGAGCGCGAGGGCTGGATGATCGACGAAATGTCCACTGCGCTCGCAGCCGAATCCAGCGGCGCCGCCGCCTCCCTGGTGGCCCAGGCCATTGGCGGCAGCTCGGCCAAGGTGCAGCTGCAGGAACCCGCCGGGCGCGAACCCTATATTTCCATGAACCTGCCCATGGACCGCGCCTGGGCCACAGTGGCCCACGCCCTCAATGCCGGCGCCTACCGCCTGCATCAGGAGGATGCCGATATCGGCATCCTCTATGTCACCTACGATGAGGACCGCGAACTCACCGATGAAGAAGAGGAGGGAGGCTGGTTTTCCTGGGGCGGCAAGGGCGAGGACGAGTTGGCCCAGGCCGCCGAGGGCGTGACCCTGCAACAGGTGCTCGCCAATATCGATGTGAGCAGCGACGCCGAGCCGGCGCTGTTCAAGAATATGGAAGGCCTGGGCGGCGCGGCGGCCCCCTCTCCTGGAAAAGAGTACCCCGGCTACCTGGTGGTGCTGCGCGGGGATGATGACCTGATCGAGGTACGCGTCCGCAACACCCGCGGCCAGCCGCTGCCCCGCACCAAGGCGTCGCAGCTGCTGATGGCGATTCGCCAGAACCTGATTTAATGGCGCTGTCTTAGATGGCGCTTCGCTTCGCTTCACTGGGAAGTGGCAGCAAGGGCAACGGCACCCTGGTCGCCAGTGGTGACCACTGCCTGTTGGTGGACTGCGGCTTTACCATCAAGGAGACCGAGCGGCGCATGGCGCGGCTCGGCGTTTCTCCGGCGGACCTGTCCGCGATCCTGGTGACCCACGAACACAGCGACCACCTCTCCGGTGTGGCGCCGCTGGCGCGCAAATACGGCCTGCCCGTCTACCTGACCCCCGGCACCCTGCGCGCGCGGGATATAGGCCAGCTGCCCCGGGTACACCTGATCGAGGGGCACCAGCCGTTTGCAGTGGCGGATATCCAGGTCACCCCCGTCGCCGTGCCCCACGATGCCCGCGAGGCAGCCCAGTTCGTCTTCCGCAGCCGCGGCGCCAGCCTCGGCCTGCTCACCGACCTGGGTACGGTGACGCCCCACGTCGAGGCCCACTTCGGCGGCTGCGATGCCCTGGTGCTGGAGGCCAACCACGACCCGCGGATGCTGGCCCAGGGGCCCTATCCGCCGTCTCTGAAGAGGCGCGTCGGCGGCGCCTACGGCCACCTGAGCAACCAGCAGGCCGCCGGATTCCTGCAGCGGGTCGGCTGCGACCAGCTGCAGCACCTGGTGGTGGCCCATATCAGCGAGAAAAACAACAGCATCGAACTGGCCCGCGAGGCCCTGGCCGATGCCGCCGAGCGGGTCGCCAACTGTATCTTCGCCTGCCAGCAGCAGGGCTTCGACTGGCTCGATATCGATTAATGGCACGATCGGCTCCCCTCTCCCGCTTGCGGGGGAGGGGCCGGGGGAGAGGGGATAAATGGAAACGCTACTGATCTACCTGATCGTCGGCGCTTGCGCCGGCACAATCGCCGGCCTCTTCGGCGTCGGCGGCGGCCTGATCATAGTGCCGGCGCTGGTGCTGGTGTTCACGGCGCTGGGTATAGCCCCCGAGATACTCACCCATATGGCCGTGGCCACCTCGCTGGCCACCATCGTCATCACCTCCCTCAGCTCCATCCGCACCCACCACCTGAAGGGCGCGGTGGATTGGCGCATCTTCCTGTCCATGACCCCGGGCATACTGCTCGGCTCCTGGCTCGGCGGTGTGACCGCCCACTTACTGCCGGGGGCCTGGCTGCAGTTGCTGATCGGCATCTTCGCCATAGTGATCGCCACCCGGATGTGGCTCGCCGGCCGGCGCCACGCGCAGCTGCCCCAGGACGGCGGGAATCTGCCCGGCGCGCCGCTGCTCGCCGGTACCGGCGGATTCATCGGCTGGGCCTCCGCCATCTTCGGCATTGGCGGCGGCTCACTGACGGTGCCGTTCCTGTCCCACTGCCGTGTGCAGATGCAGCGCGCCGTGGCCACCTCCGCCGCCTGCGGCCTGCCCATCGCCGTGGCCGGTGCCATCAGCTTCGCCGTGCAGGGCTGGGGCGACGCGCTGCTGCCGGCGTGGAGCAGCGGCTACATCTACTGGCCCGCCTTTCTCGGCATAGTGGTTGCCAGTACTCCCTTCGCCCGCCTGGGCGCCAACCTGGCCCACCGGCTGTCGCCGCAGATGCTGAAGAATTGCTTCGCCGGTTTGCTGTGTGTGATCGGGCTGCGCTTTATCTGGCTGAATGCGGGGTTGGTTCTAGGGTGATTGATGAGAACGGGGCGGTGCGCGCGGCGCACCCTACGGCTCCCCTGAGCCCGAAAGAATAGCTCCCCTCTCCCTCTGGGAGAGGGGTTGGGGGAGAGGGCGGCCGCAGGCTACCTCTGGAAATAAAAAAGCCGCTGCTCTCGCAGCGGCCTTCTGCTATCTGTTCCCTGACTTCTGTTACCTGATACCGCACATGCCTTTCTTCAGTAGAGGCGATATGACGAGCATCAGCGCGCCGACACCCAGACCCCACCACATCAGGTACTCGTACAGACTGGTGTAGGTAGCCAGGGTAGAGGCCACATCGCCGGTGGCTTCCTGATCCACGGCCGCCATTTTGCCGATGCGGGTGGCCACAGTCTCGGACAGGGCGGTGGCCAGAAACCAGGTGCCCATGCTCACGCTTACGACTTTGCCAATCGAGAGCTTGGTTACCGCGGACAGCCCTACCGGGGACAGGCACAGCTCACCGGTGGTGTGCAGCAAATAGGCGAGAATCAGCCAGATCATAGCCACTTGGCCGGCTTCATCTGGGAATTGGGCACCCAATACCAGAGCGCCGAAGCCCAGGCCCGCCTGAATAATACCGAGACCAAATTTGACTGGTGTACTGGGTTCCAGGTTGCGCCTGCCAAGCCATACCCAGAGGGCGGCGAAGGGAATGGCGAGCAACATAATAAAACCAGCGTTCAAAGAGCCAAACTGGCTTGCAGTGAAATCAATTGCAAAGTGATAAGTTTCATCAGGGGAAAGTTGAGTCAGAGCATTAGCGACTCCGAAGGCTTTGATGCCGGAAAATGCCAATATGACAAAACCTATTGCTATCAATACCCAGAAAATACGTTTTTCTACGACATTAAACGCACTTTGATTGACCCGGTGGCCAAAGTAAGTGGCAAGACCAAAAGAAATGAGAAATAAAGTCGCCGCAATACCGTAAAAAGTGCCTTTATCAGACGTTGATAAATATGTATCCGTTAGGGTACGGTCGAGTACTCGGTCGGCGTAAAGAGTCATAGAACCTGCGGACTGCTCAAATAGCGCCCAGAAGACGATGGTGGAAGTGATTAGCACCATCAGCACCACTGTGCGCGAGAATTCCTCGCTGTAGTGGGTTTTGAAGCCGTAGCCGATGAATGCCATCAAGCCCAGCAGCATACCGCCTAGCCACATGTCCACATCGGTAAAGGCCCACATCAGCCCCAGCGCTGCAGTGATAGCCGCGAGGCCAATGGCGATTGCGTCTTTGCCCTTGCTGTCCTGGTGCAGCATGGAGAACAGGATCAAGCCCACGATCGCCACGATCAACAGGCTGTTCTGTGCCAAGTGCACTACCGGTTCGCTCTGCACCAGGAACCACACCAGCGCCAGGGAGGCGATACCGCCCAGGTAGACCGCCCACTCCTTGTTGATAGGGCCAACGGCCTTCTCTTTCAGAATCTCGGGATTGTTGGGCTCCGCCAAGCCATTCAGGAGCCTCTGGCCCCACAGGAAGGCTATCAGGCCCAGCATCATGCCGATACCGGCTAGGCCGAAGCCGTAGCCCCAGCCGTAGGTCTCGCCCAGGTAACCGCACAGCAAGGTGGCGACAAAGGAGCCAATATTGATGCCCATATAAAAGATGGTGAAACCAGCGTCGCGGCGCGGGTCATTCTTTTCGTAGAGCTGGCCGACAATAGTGGAGATATTCGGTTTCAGGAAGCCCACGCCCACGGTGATCAGCGCCAGTGCTAGGAAGAATATCTTGAGCGCCACCACGTCCTGAATTACTACGTTGTTGGCGAGGGTAGTGCCGGCGGCAATGACCGAACCGTCGTTCAGGGTGATCGCCTCGCTCAGCACTGTGCCCGCGGCGTAGGAAATAGCTTGGCTTCCCTCCACCGCCATCAGGAGGTGGCCCAGGCACAGTAGGATGCCGCCGAACACCACCGCCTTGCGCATGCCCAGGTAGCGGTCCGCCAGTAGTCCGCCGATCAGCGGCAGGGCGTAGACTAAGCCCGCGTAAGCCCCCAGCACGTCGTAGCCGGCACCGTCAGTAAATAGGTGGTATTTGGTGAGGTATAGCAGCAGCAGGTACTTCATCCCGTAGAAGGAGAAGCGTTCCCACAGCTCGGTGGCAAAACAGATATAGAGACCTTTGGGATGGCCAAATACCGTCTCAGTACTGACGGCAGAAGGGGAGGTCGTGGTGACGTCCGCGACATTAGAAGACATAGAAGTTCCTCTGTCTGTAATAGTTATTGGGGAACCTCGGTCAGCCGGCGCCCCGGGCGACAACGGCGGTGCCAAGCACCACTATCGCCTCCCTGGAGCGCGTTGCAGGCTGTGCCCAGAGCTTCCAAATAAACCCTCGAAGTGTAACAGTTGACTGTTAGGCACGCGAATCGTTACAGGTGAAACGACAAAATTTGCCAGAAGGGGATTCACAGCCGGTGGATTTGGTGGTAAATCCTGTAGAAACAGCGACCAACAGGGGAAAATAACGATGAAGACCCCACTTCTGCTGGCCATGGCACTGCTCCTGGCCGCCTGCGCCGGCACACCCACCGGCGACACTACCGGAATTGACACGCAGTCAGTCCTAAGCGGCGCCGCGATTCTCGGTCAACCCGTGGATACGGCGAACCTGCCGGAGGATGACCTGCTGGCGCTGACGCCGCAGGTAAAGGCCTATCTCGCCACTGTGGCGCCGGATGCCGGCCCGCAGCAGCGGCTGGCGGCGCTGATCAAGGCGTTCGGGCGGCGGGAATTCCATGTCCGCTACGACGCCGGCAGCACCCTGACGGCGGCCGAGACCTACCGCCAGCAGCGCGGCAACTGCCTGGCCTTCACCCTGATGATGGTCGCGATGACGCGGGAGCTGGGTGCCGGGGCCTATTTCAACCAGGTGGATGTGCCGCCGGTTTGGGGGCACGACGAGGCACAGACCTTCGTCGTCTACCGCCATATCAACATGGTCTCGGAGAGCGCCCGCGGCCGCCGCGTGGTGGATTTCGACCTCGCCTCCTACGATCCAATCTACGACCAGCAGAAACTGCCGGACATCGCCGCCTTCGCCCAGTACTACAGCAATCGCGGCGTGGAACTGATGAAACAGGACGAGAGTGAACAGGCATTCCTGCACCTGCGCAAGGCACTGGAGCTGCAACCCGAAGATAGCGACCTCTGGTCCAACCTGGGCTCGCTCTACAGTCGCTTCGGTCACTTCTATGAGGCAGAGCAGAGCTACCGCCAGGCCCTGCAGCTAAAAGCCGGCAACCTGGTGGCGATCAGCAACCTGGAGCGCCTCTACCGCCGCGATGGCCGCGTCGAACTGGCCAACCACTACGCCCAGAGGGCGCGCTACCACCGCGAGCGCAATCCCTATTACCTCTTTTATAAGGCGCGCAATGCTTACGAGCACGGTGAATACCAGCAGGCAAAAAAGCAGCTGCGCAGGGCGTTGCGGAAATACGAGGACGACCATCGGTTTCATTTTTTGATGGGACTGACGAATTACCGGCTGGGGGACATGGAGAATTCCGTGGAGAGCTTCAGGGAGGCTTTTGCCCTGGCGAACAATCCGGACACTGTTAATGCCTACACGCGCAAGCTGGATTATTTGGCGCGCGAGGCGCAGTTGCCGTAGGCATCGCCGCAGGGAATATCCACAAAAAAGAAGGGGCGCCGAGGCGCCCCTTCTTTTTTTTGACTCCTGAAATCGCCACTTAGAACTGGTAGCTGACACCAGCCCAGGCGTAACGGCCCTTGAAGTCATAGGCACTGTTCCAGTGGGAGCCGGATGTGGTGGCCGGCTCGCGATCCGTCACATTGTCCACGCCGGCGGTAAAGCTCACCGCGTCGTTCAGCTCCCAACCCGCCCGCAGGTTCAGGTAGGTGTGAGAAGGGATCGGCAGATAGGTGCTGTCACCTTTGCCCAGATGGCGTGCTTCCAGGCCCAGATTCCAGTCGGAAGCGTACCAAGTGGCGCTGGCGAGGCCGCGCCACTCGGTGTAGAGCTCGCTGGTGGTGCCCACGTGGCCGAGCCAGTCGCTGGTTTGGCCGCTTTGCTCATTGTACTCGTCGTACTCGAGCAGGCGTGAAGCCTGCAGACGCAGGGCCAGTTGTCCAGCGTCGAAGTGCAGGTTGTTGATGATATCCAGGTCGATGCCGCGGGTGCTGATCTCGCCAATATTCATCTTGGCACCTTCCAGCGCGGTGATCTGGGCACCGGCGCCGCGGGTAACTGCGTTACAGGCACTCGCAATACCAGAGCGGAAGCAGTCGTCCAGGATGAGCTGCAGGTCCGGAGAGGTGATCGCGTTCTCAACCTGGATGTCGTAGTAGTCCAGGGTGATGGACAGGTCCTCGACGAAGGCCGGGGTCCACACGATACCGAAGGTGTAGGACTCCGCTTCCTCCGGACCCAGCTCCTGGTTACCGCCGATGTTGGTGGGAACCTGGCTGCTGTCCTGGGTGAAACCGGCCCCAACGACCAAGTCGTTACCTATGGCATCGGCGTTGGTGCAGAAGTCACCCTGGCCTTCCTTGTTGCTGGCGCTGGTGTCACAGGGGTCGACCAGAAACTCGTAGCTCTGTGCGGTGCCGCTGTAGAGTTCGTAGATGCCGGGAGCGCGGAAGGAGGTGGAGGCACTGGCTCGGAAACGCAGGTCTTCAACCGGAGCGTAAACCAGGCCGACTTTACCGGTGGTTTGGCCGCCGAAGGTGTCGAAGTCGGAGTAGCGCATCGCCAGGTCTGCGCTCAGCTCTTCCGCATACTTGGCGCCGGACAGGATCGGCAGGTTGAACTCGGCAAATACTTCGGTAACGGCGTACTCGCCTTTGGTCGCATCCTGCTGGTTGGCGAAAGTGGTGCCGGCCTGGGTTTCGGGGCTGGGATTGAACTCGCCGGATTCCTCGCGGTATTCGATGCCCGTAGCAAAGCCGAGAGCACCGCCCTGGAACTGGATGGCTTCGATATCGCCGGTCAGGGAGATGGCGGCGTTCAACAACTCGTACTCGTTGTCTTCGCGATCATCATAACGCATGTAATCGATTACTTGGCGACTCCAGCCGCCAGCAAATACCGGTTCGATTCCGGCACTGCCGTCCAGGATTTCCTCCAGCTTGGACTTACTGTAGGAATTGGCAGTGACGTTTTCACCCTCGTTCTTGCCGTAGCTCAGGAAGCTGTCCCAGCTCCAGCCGTTGGCGAGGTCCCCGCGCAGGCCGGCGAGGAAGCGATAGGTTTCAGTTTCCTGCTCGGACTCGCGGTTGCCACCGGTTACCGGCCGACTGTTCAGGCTGTTGTAGCCCGCGACCCAGCTTTCACCGGGGTATGGATTTTTCTCATCACTCATATTGCTGCCAGCGGCAACCCATGCATCGTATGCGGTCTGCCAGGCATCCTGAAGTTGAGACTGGATTTCCGGTTGCAGGTGCTGTTCCGGGTCGAGGACCAGGCCGTTGCCTGCATACATCGGCTGTGTTGCCAACTGCTGGTTGGTGGTCTTGCTGGTGTAGCTTGCCTCGCCGTAGGCCTCTACTGTATCGGTGATGGAGTAGTCGCCGGACAGGGTGATACTGGTGCGTTCCATGGCGCCCGACAACCACATGTACTGGCCGATATCGTGCGACGTAGCGCCTTTGGTCAGCGAGAGGTCCTCGCCAACAGTGAAATTGCCGTAGCTGGTACTGATGTTGCCGTTGGGGGTATAGGGGCTGGTGAGATTGGCCCAGTCGCGATCCTTGTAGGTGATTTCGTCGCGCACACTGTGGCTGATGTTACCCACGAAGCTGCCGCGTTGGCCTTCACCGCCGAAGGTGATGGATAACTCGCCGTTCTCGCCGCCGCCATCCTCGGTTGCACCGCCGCGGGCGCTGATCTTCACGCCGTCGAACGAATTTTTCATTACCACGTTGATAACGCCGGCAACCGCGTCGGAACCGTATACCGCGGAGGCGCCGTCTGTGAGTACCTCGACACGATCGATCATATCGACGGGGATATTGTTCATATCCACTGCGGAGCTGGTGCCGGAGCTGGAAGAGACGAAACGGCGGCCGTTTACCAATACCAGGGTGCGCTCAGCGCCCAGGTTGCGCAGGTCCACAAATGACAGACCGGCGCCGCCATTGTTGTCGTTGGCGTTGAGGCCGGCGTTACCCATGGACGGCAGTTGGAGCAACAGCTCATCAATGGTACCCACACCGGAGCGCCTGATCGCCTCGGAATCAACGATGGTGATGGGGCCTGTGGTCGACAGCGGATCACGGGCAATACGTGAGCCGGTAACGATTACCTCTTCAACCTCCGGCCCGGGCACTGCGTCCTGGGCCATTGCACCGGTGCTGGCGATGGTGCCCAGAGCTGCGATGGCAACGCTCAATTTGGTTTTGATCATAATGCATCCTTTTTTGTACTTTGGGTACTTATAATGCGTTTGTTAGTTTGTAGCATTTAATGCGCGAGCTGACTTTAATGTATTAAATGTAATTATGGAACTATCCTGACAAAACGAAATTATCCAAACAATATGTTGATTTGATCTAATTTTGACCTTTCTGGCTTGTAAGTAAGCAGTGAGGGCTATGTACGTCCGCATTTTTCAGGTTTTGTAGTGAGAAATTTGCGATTCCCAAGGGGCTTGATACGACGAGTCAAATATCGGGAAGATCGATAAGTGTACTAATTGATTTGTTTTTAACCGTTTTTGCCAGCGCTTTCTTTCAAGGAGTCTCTGAATATCTTCATCCCGGCAGATCGTCAGCGCTGTGAAGCTTATGCGGGAGTCCAAGGCCGTTGAGTCCAGGTGGTACAATTCGGCGCCGACGAATTCACTAGCACGAGCGGGTTCCACTGATGCGACCTTCCGACTTTCTTGCCGCCGGTTTCAACCTCTCCGAGTCGGTCTTGCGCAATTGTTTTGATTCCGGCGCTTTCCAGCGCGGCCGCCGTTATTTCGCGCAGGAGCGGGTTGCCAACCTCAAGATAAAGCAACTCGACGAAGGCAATTGGCAACTGACTGCCAACGTCAAGGGCAGCAGGCGCAGCCCCTACCGGGTGAACGCCTATTTCTACGCGGATGAGCCGGCGCTTCCGGAAACCTACTGCAGCTGCCCCGTGGAGTTCGATTGCAAGCACGGCGTCGCGGTACTGCTGGCACTGGCACAGCAGATGGGCGCCTCCGGCAAGGGCGAAGATCCGACCCTGGATAAATGGCTGGCGCAACTCGGCCAGCGCCTGCAGGGCGCATCGCCGGGCGCCCGGGACAGGGTGCGCTACCAGCTCTCCCCCGCGCGGGACAAGAGTGGCCGCGCCGGCGTACAGCTCACCATTCGCCGCCAGACCCTGGGTGTGCGCGGCGGCTGGACCAAGGGCCGCCTGATTGGCCCGGACAACCTGCGCTACGACCACCGCGGCGAATTCACCGATGCCACCGACCGGCGCATATCGACCCTGTTGCGCGCCAGCCTCCCGGACTACAGCTACGATCGGGAACCCGTGCCGGAAACCCCGGCGCTGGCACCGCTGCTGGCGGAATTGGCGGACAGCGGCCGCTGCTATTGGGATGACAGCCCCGAACCGCTGGCGCCGGGGGAGGCCAGACCCTTGAGCCTGTCCTGGCGGCGCAAAGGCAAGCAGTACAAGCTGCAGGCGCAACTGGCCGGGGAGGCCCTGTCGGGGCCGCTCTACCTGGTGGAGAGCGGCCGGCCCGTGTATGTCGATCCGCGCAGCGGCCAGTTGGGCCCGGTGGCCACCGACCTGCCCGGCGAGGCCCTGGCGCTGTTGGCCAGCGCGCCGCCGGTGCCGGAGCGCCGCGCCGCCGCCATCGGCGACCAACTGGCGCGCCTGGCCCCGCCCCACATACTGCCGCCGCCTCTGGCGCTGGAAAGGGTGCAGTTGGAGGACGCGCAACCGCAGCCGAGGCTGCACCTCTATCTCGACGAGATGTTCGGCACCCTGGGCCGTCTTCGCATGGCCTACGCCGGGCGCGAAACGGCGCTGCTGCCCTATCAGGCGCACGCCAGTTGGGTGGAAGGCGGCAAACAGTACCAGGTGCTGCGCAGCGAGGAGCGGGAGTCGGCCGCCGCCGAGCGCCTGGGGGACAATACGCCCCTCAAACAGATCACCCGCGGCGACGATCTCTGTTTCGCCTTCCCCACCAGCTACCGCGATGGCGTAGAGCAGGACAGCCTGCCGCGCTGGCTGCAACTGGCTGCCACCCTGTTCCCTGAACTGGAGAAGGAAGGCTGGCATATCAGCTGGGGCGAAGAACTCGACTGCACCCTGCTGCGCGCCGACGATTGGGCGGCGGAGATCGAAGAGGGCAGCGGCAACGACTGGTTCGAATTCAGCCTCGGTATCCAGGTGGGAGACGAGCGCATCGACCTGCGCCCAGTACTGCCGGAACTGATCGCCGCCGCGCCACCGCTCGCCCAGTTGGAGGAACAACCGCAGGCGCTGGTGCTGCCGCTGGAGGACAACCGCTACCTGCAACTGCCCGGGGAAATACTGCTGCCGCTACTGCGCACCCTGTTCGCGCTCTTCGACAACCCGCAACAGGCTGCGGATGGACGCCTGACGAGGGTGCAGGCACTGGCCGCTGCCGTCTCCTCCGCGCCGCTGCAGTGGCGCGGCGGCGAGGATCTGCAACGCACCGCGCGCCTGCTGGCCAAGCCGCTGGAACCCCGCAATGCCGCCGCCGGCTTCCGGGGCGAACTGCGCGGCTACCAGCAAGAGGGCCTGGCCTGGATGCAGCGGCTGCGCCAGCTCGGCCTCGGCGGCGTGCTGGCGGACGACATGGGCCTGGGCAAGACGGTGCAGGTACTGGCGCTGCTGCACGCGGAAAAGCGCGGCCGCCGCCTCGACCGCCCGGCCTTGATCGTCGCCCCCACCAGCCTGCTGGGCAACTGGCTTCGCGAGGCCGAGCGCTTCGCGCCCACCCTCTCCACCCTGGTGTGGCACGGCCCGGACCGCCATGGCGATGAAGACCCCTTCGCCGCCCACGACCTGGTGATCACCACCTACGGCCTGCTGGTGCGCGACGGCGAACTGATCGCCGCCCAGCCCTGGCACTACGCCGTGCTGGACGAAGCGCAGCAGATCAAGAACCCGCGCAGCAAGGCCGCGCACCAGGTGGCGGAACTGGACGCCCGTCACCGCCTGTGCCTCAGCGGCACGCCCATGGAAAACCACCTGGGCGAACTCTGGTCCCTGTTCAACTTCACCATCCCCGGCTACCTGGGCGAAGCCGAACAGTTTCGCCGCGCCTACCGCACACCCATAGAACAGCACGGCGACGGCGAGCGCGCACAGCTCCTGGCCCGCCGCGTGGCCCCCTTCCTGCTGCGGCGCACCAAGGACCAGGTGGCGGCCGAACTGCCTGCCAAAGTGGAAATGACCCGCACCGTGCCCCTGGCTCCGAAACAGGCGGACCTCTACGAAAACCTGCGCCTGGCCATGGACAAGCGGGTGCGCAAGGCGCTCTCCAGCAAGGGCCTGGCGCGCAGCCACATCACGGTGCTGGACGCATTGCTCAAACTGCGCCAGGTCTGCTGCGACCCGCTGCTGCTGCCCGCCGACCTCGGCGGCCGCCAAGCCCCCTCCGCCAAGCGCGACTACTTCCGCGAACTGGTGGAGGAGCTGGTCTCGGAGAACAGGCGCACCCTCGTCTTCTCCCAGTTCACCAGCATGCTCGCGCTGCTCGAGCAGACCCTGCAGGAGGCCGGCATCCCCAGCCTCAAACTCACCGGCCGCACCCGCAAGCGCGAGCAGGTGATCGACGCCTTCCGCGCCGGCGAGGCGCCGGTATTCCTGATCAGCCTCAAGGCCGGCGGTGTGGGCCTCAACCTGGTGGAGGCAGATACGGTGATCCACTACGACCCCTGGTGGAACCCGGCGGTGGAAAACCAGGCCACCGACCGCGCCCACCGCATCGGCCAGGACAAGACGGTGTTCGTCTACCGGCTGGTGGCGGAAAACACCGTGGAGGAAAAGATACTGGCGCTGCAGGCGCGCAAGGAGCAGCTGGCGGACACCGTCTACCGCGAGGGCGCCGCCAGCGCCGGGGCGCTGAGCGAGGCGGATATCGCGGCGCTGATAGCGCCGGTGTGAGTGGATTGTACTGGCGCCTGGTGGGGGCCGGCCCGGCCGGCGATTAGCTTCGCCGTGATCAGGCCGGGTTTTCGGACAATTTTGCCAGCGGCGAAATCGATCGAGCATGGCCCCGTTGATCCCTCATCCATAGGGAACCTGCATTGGTTTAAGGGAGCCACTCTGTAGACATCATGGATTGACCTGCCCAGCCTCGACATCGTGGGTTATGTTTGGAGGCTGGAAATAACCCTAAACACAGAGCCACATCGAGGGGGCAGGTCATGCAAGAGTTTAACAATATCTACGTCG